>JAABUL010000084.1_pt1 | contig 172892 bp, 200 predicted proteins | sample 5559151 | NCBI WGS metagenome assembly JAABUL01 (sample SAMN10711876, study PRJNA513368) | rock metagenome | isolation source: Antarctica rocks | place: Antarctica: Victoria Land, Pudding Butte sud | reverse complement strand
CCCCAGAACTCCCAAGCCACCTCCCACAAATCCCTAAAAGACCTAGCGAAAGAAAACCCAACCCAACTAGGCGACCCCGTCTCCCTCAAAGCCGAAACCTCCGACACCCAACCCACGGACGACGATATGCCGAATAAAAGCTCTCGCGCACGACCCATAGGAAATGAGGGGGAGAAGGAGGGGGAGGGAGGAAATAGGAGTCAGTTGGGGGATCCGGTGAGTTTGAAGGCTGAGGGTTCGGAGACGGAACCGACAGAGCAGGACCGGGGAGCGAAAGGCACAGCGGGAGCCAAGGGAAAGGGAAATGGTGGGGAGGAAAGACTAGATGAGTGGGAGACGCAGGCGAGGAAGGGGGGGAGGACGTCGAAGATATAGACAGGGAGAGCGATATGGTACCTAACGAAAAGAACGCTGAAAGTGAAGCGAGCTCAATGGTGTCGTGTCACATGGTAGGTTAATAAGCGAAGCTACTTCATACTGTTCCAGCTCTTGTTGAAATTACTACTTCCATCTTCATGCTCTGCTCTGAACCGATAATCTCGCTTCATACAACTCGCCTCACATCACTGATTTCAATCAGCTGCAACTACCACCTCAACCCAAAACTTTCCTAAACCACGGCCACGACCACGACCATGGCTTTCCCCACTCCCCCCTCCACGACCCACAAGGCGGGCGTCTTTATGCCACCCTCCAAGAAGCTGACCTACTACGAAGACGTCTACCGCAAGCACAACGCCGACGAGGAGGCAGAAGGCCACGCGGATCAGTGCGAGAGTAGCGACTCTGACGACGACGGCATGGATACCGATGAGAGAGTCAAGGAGAGAGGCGATATTGCTAGAGGATTCTTCCACAAATACACAACACCAAAGTCGACGGTGAAGACGACAGCTAGGAGGCCGGAGATGGAGCGGTATTTTGACGAGGACGGTGACAGTGATGGTGACGGTGAAGTGAGGATACGAGGAGGTACGTGAAGTTCGTTTCAAATGTGTGCATGTGAATATGAGGGGCTGCCTAGCCATATCTGCCTTTTTCCTTCGGCTTCGAGACATCGAGATCTTGAGGTCGACTCATCCACTTACCTCCCTTCTTCACCCACAGGACAAGGACGAGGACAAGGAATCTTCAACTTCCTCGACTCACGCCTTGAGCCACTCCCACACTCTTACTACGAGAGCAGTGAAATCTACAGAACCGCACCAAACACCAGCCCCAAGCGCTCGATCGCCACTCACACCCCTACCGCCACTCCCACGAACAAGAGGCTGAAGCTCACACCACGAAAATTTGGCATGTTCGCATCCTCAACCACAGACATGCCACCAGCCATACCAGAGATCGAATACGACGAAGAATTCCAAAACGAGGCCGGAGAAGCCATGGACGATCTCCTCGGACCAGAGACCACACCAGTCCGCAAGCTGAACTTCGGGCTCAACAGACCTACCTTCGCTCCACTCCCACTCCCGACTCCGACAAGTGCGTTCGACGGCGACGTCGAAGACAATCAGGACCTCAGTTCGGACGGCGCTGAGGGGGATGCGAAAGCCGCCATCCGCGCCTTCAAACCGCGTGTTGGTAGGAGTAAGAGGAGCACGGCTGCTGCGAGTTTGTGGGAGGAGATTCAACGGTCGGCGGAGAAGGCGTTGCAGACGGTGGGGAGGGAGAGGAGGGATAGTGTGGTTGCTGGGCGTGCTTCGCCGCGGCTTGCGACGCGCGGGGAGGTCAAGCTGATGGGTGAGAGGACGGCATTTCTCAAGAAGGGGATGGAGGGACGTGTGAGCAGTAAAGGCGAGGTGCTGAAGAGGGGGATGAGGTTGAGGAACTGGAGGGGGGAGTTGATTGGGGATGGGGAGGCGATTGTGGTGGTGCGGTTGGGGGAGGTGGAGGATGTGGGGGAGTTTGAGAGGCTGTTTGACTGAGCGAACGGAAACCATGGGAGGTGGTGGTGATCTTGGGTGATGATTGTGTTGGATGATGAGTTGGTGGTGGTGGTGGTGATGATGATGGTTAGGGCTTTCATGTGATGTTGCTATTCCGAGGAAGCCGGTGCCGAGCCGGAAAGCAGCCGGGTTTAGCGTGGTGGATGGCGATCATCTTGCATTTGACAATCTGCAGGAAGTGCGACTGCTCAGCGAGGACAGTTGACAGAATGACATCTGATCAGTCCGCATCAAGAGTAACATTCACTCGTAGATCACCAGAACCCGTGGTATCACATGCAATAACGTAATAACGACCGTGTAACCATCCAGCCACGCTCCTTCACACATAAAAGTTTATGCAAGCTGAGATCGACGACGTTGGCCAAGACACGAGCGCGTCCAATCTCGAGTCGCCTTGCACGCCTTGTTCCAGATAATCAGCTAAAGTTACACCCCCCGCCTGTTCTTTATCCTTTATCACTTGCACTTCATTCCCATTGCTGTCCTATCTCCAGCGCCGCTGCTGTTCTATACACCCGGAGCTTGTCGATTCCAGCTTACAAGACCAACGCGCGGTCTGATCGTGTCTAATACATTCACGGCGCAAGGAAGTTGAACAGGCGACCACAGAGCATGACAACGAATGGCGACTACCCGCCTCAGGCGCAGGTCAACGGCGTCGGCGATGGCCCTCAGATCGTCAGCACCACCCCGGGCACCGAAGTCATCTGCGGGCCGCTACTCAACTACCGCCGCATGAGCAACGAGCACTCCCCCAACCCGCAATGGCACGGCAGCGTCCTCATCGTCACCACACCCGGCCAGCAGCCTGCTCCTCTACGCCTCCGCTTCGCTGGTTTGACTGGCATCAATGGCGGCCAAAGCAATAGCGAAGTGGGAGATCGCACGTTCAACGCGATCAAGCTGTGCGAGGACCCGCGCAAGGCTTTCTTCAACTATGAGATCGACTTGCCCTTTCAAGAGCAGGAGGCCATGTGGACCTACCATATCGCAGACATGAAACCAGCGGGTGGGCTGCATAAGCAGAACCCAGACAAGCCCTGCCGCTTTTACGTCCCATCCAAGCATGAGAGCTTCCGCATCATGTTCCACTCCTGCAATGGTTTTTCAGTGGGCACGGATATGGAGACCTGGAAGGGTCCGTCGCTGTGGAACGATGTACTGCGCATGCAAGCCGAACAACCCTTCCACGTCATGATTGGCGGCGGCGACCAGATCTACAACGACAGCGTGCGCACTGATGGACCGCTGAAGCCGTGGACTGCCATCTCGAATCCGAGGAAGCGTCGCGAGTTTCCGTTCGACGAAGATATGCGCTCTAGGTGCGATCAGTACTATTTCGACAACTACGTGGATTGGTACGGCACGGAGCCCTTTGCCGCAGCCAACGCGCAGATTCCCCAGCTCAATATCTGGGACGATCACGACATCATTGACGGTTTTGGCTCGTATACGGACCACTTCATGCAGTGCGCCGTCTTCCGCGGTATCGGTGGAGTGGCGCACAAGTACTATATGCTGTTCCAGCACCATATCCCGCCGCCTGCTTCTACCTTCACAACCGCAGTATCGAAGAAGCACCACTTCAGTACAAAAGCATCCCCGGGCACCCCGATGTCGAAAGAGGGACAGCCGCTGGATCCAATGCAGCTCGAACGCACGTTCGTGATGAAGCCGTCCTACGAAGATCCTTCCTACATCATCGGCCCACGACCTGGCCCATACGTCGAAGAGCGGAGCCGCAGCATGTACTGCCAATTGGGCAAGCGCATCGCTTTCGCTGGTATCGATGCACGGACTGAGCGGACGCGCCACCAGATCAACTATCCCGAGACCTACGAGCTCTTCTTCAGCACGCTGGCGAGTAACATTGAGGCCTCCAAAGGCGAGATCAAGCATCTCATCCTCCTGCTTGGTGTGCCGATCGCCTACCCACGTCTGCAATGGCTCGAGAACATCCTGCAATCGCCTCTCGTCGGTCCCATCCGCTTCTTGAACAAGCGCTTCGGTGTCGCAGGAGGTCTTTTCAACCAGTTCGACGGTGGTGTCGATCTCCTTGATGATCTGGACGACCACTACACAGCCCACCAACACAAAAAAGAGCGCAAAGACCTCATCCACCGCATCCAAAACCTCGCCAAAGAATACTCCGTCCGCGTAACCATCCTCGGCGGCGACGTCCACTTGTCAGCCTTCGGCCGCTTCTACAGCAAGCCCGAGCTCAATATCCCGGCCGAGAAAGATTACCGCTACATCGCCAATATTGTCTCCAGCGCCATCACCAACAAGCCGCCGCCGCAGGCCGTCGCTAACTTGCTTGCGCGAAGGAACAAGATCCATCATTTCGACCACGAAACCGACGAGACGCTCCTCGAGCTCTTCGACAAACAACCCGGTGCCGGCGAGCCAGGCGTCAAGCCGAAGAGTGCGGCGAACAACAAGGCCACGATGCCCAGTCGCAACTACGCCATTATCGCCGAATCGCATCCCCACCGCGGTAGCACTGGGCAAGCTGACGGCGCTCTAGCCAACGGAGCCAACGGAATCAATGGTAGTGCGGAAGCGCAAGCAGATAACACCGACTTCGTCCTCCCGAAAAACCCACGCGAGCCGATCCACAAAGGCGAACAGCACGCCGGCGCCTCGCACCCCGCTGCCTCTGGTCTCACGCGCACTGGCCTCGCAGGCTTAGATGGGTTGGATGTCACGATTAGGGTGGAGAAGAACCCAGAGGACCGCGAGGGCAGGACGGAGGGGTATGGGTTGAGTGTTCCGGCGCTGGATTGTCGCGGGTACAAGGAGCAGGGACGGGGGTGGTAGGATCACCCTAGTGCTGTGGAATTGGATGCCGGGACAGTCCCTGCACGGGACGGGGCGGGGGGTGTGAGGGGAGTGGCGAGGGGGTCGGGGAGTGGGACGTCGGCGAGGATGCCGGTGAGAGGTTACGAGGGTGGGGGGCGGAGGAGTAGGGAGGCGAAGTTGACAGCCACGGAAGCTATTCTAAGCGGTAATGGTGGCGGAGCTGTAGGCGGCGCCGGTGCGGCCGTTGGGAGAGGGAGCGGCGAGCGCTACGTGCGCCCGCCGTCACAGATCCCAACGGTGCCGGCGTGGAGACGCATGGTGAATTGTTTCTGGGGCGAGGGGCAGGGCGCGATCGAGCGGGAAAGCGTGCCCGGGATTAGGCGGTTGAGTCAGAATATGGAATAAGTGGGAGAGTAATAATATGGAGAGGTGGAGGTGGTGGAAAGAGATGAGATACCCCGATTGTGCTTCAGACTTGTTTACTCGCGTTTGCGGACAGATCATCGTTTTCTTATCGCATCGTCTTAGAGGTGCCGGGCAGTTCTATCTGGTGCTCGCAGTCGGGCTACCCTAATAGAATATCAGATCGTCCCGAATTTTCTGCGGTTTGGTCTGACACCTCCGTTTGCAATTAGAATCCCCCGACTTTCCGCCTCTTTTTCACCGGCGCACGCCCTCCGTGTCGACCAGGTAGCACCTGACTCGCCGCCATCTCCTGACTATACCCTGCCGCTGGCTGGCTATCTCCCTGTGTCTGTTGACTGGCGAAATTGATCGCTTGACGCGGCTGACTCGCCACCACAATCTCAGGCGCCTGGTTGCTAAGCATCCTCATCCTGTCCCCCGCCTCGGCCTCCCTCCGCTGGCGCCGCAGTTGCTTCTCTGCTTTCCGCTGGACGCGGAGGCGGTCGCGTTCGGTGAGGTCGTCATCTGCTTGTGTTTGGGATTCGTGTTGGGTGATGGATCGGGCGGTGGTGCGGTAGTCGTAGGTGCTGGGATCTGCGCCTGGCGTCCAGTGCGCGAGGACGCGGTTGAGGCGGCGTGGGAGAGCTGAGGGTGCGGAGGTGGGGGTGAAGGTTGTGTAGCGGCTTAGACGGGTGATTTGCTCGGATGTCTGGGCTGCGGAGTAGGATGATGCGGTTGCGGTGGAGCGGGGTGCGGAGGTTGAGGCGGAGGGTGTTGGTAGGTGCGGAGGCTGGAGTTGGCTAGAAGTATCGTAGTAGTCCGGCGGCGTGAGTTGGGATGAGGTCAGATGTGCTGAACGCGTTGGCAGTTGCCACGTTTGGCTCTCGGGTTCCTCTTTGACAGGTCTTTCAGGCTCGGCTCTTTCGATGCGGAAGACTTGGCTTGCCAGCGTCAATTCTGCGGCCATTCGCTGCGCTAACTGTTCTCTCGTGTACTGTAACAACTCTGGCAGCTCCTTGTGGGTTTCGTTAAGAAAGACATCTCGTAGCGTGCGGTGGGACCGCTGGAAGGCTCCAATCTGAACCGAATTCATATCTCCATATGCAGACGGGAGCGCAATTGCATGCATGGCCGGCCACGAACGCACAACTCCATCTTCTGCATCGTCATTAGGTCGCTGGCCGCCCACGATGCCGTTGTGCTCTAATTGTTGCATGTTCTTGAGCTTCTCGCCGGCACACTCGAGATCGGATATGGTCACTTCGTCCTCTGCAAGCTCTCTCAGAGTCTTCAGCGGCATCGTGTTGAGATCGATCTTAGTCTGTAATGCATCGCGTGCCTCTTCCAAGACTTCGTCAACGTCGGTGACTTGCGAGACATCAACGCTGTTGAGACGTTGTACACACAGCTCGTAACCCAGCGTCCATTGGTTTCTCGTACTCGATCTTGCTTGAGCTCGACGGTGACGAACATAGGCGGATTCCGGTTCGCCGGTCTTCCCAGCATCGGTGGATGCTTCGATATCTTCATCATCGATGACCGAGTCGTCAGCCGCCGCTGTTGCAGCGCTCTTTAGTAATGCTATCTGCCACGTTGGTGGGTGGAGGTCTGGCGTAGTGGCGCACAAACACTGATGCAGTGAGAAGGCGCTGTCCAACACCAGTATTGTGCGAGACTGCACAGTTTCTTGTCCGAACTCAGCGCCGAGGTTGCCGTCTACTCTACGACGTTGCCGTTGTGCATAACAGACCTGGCTAATGTGCAGATCTACAGGTCTCCTCGATCCGGCTTCCAGCGACATGTACGATGCACAGTCAAGTTCAACGGCATCGTCGATGGTGAAGATTTGGTCATCCGAGATATGGAGCGTATAAGTCGTGACCACCGGATCGATATCTGAGCTGATCAGAACGATGATATCTGGAACACGTTAGTTAGCATGAGCGTGTAATTTGCAAGGATAGGCAACGAACCGTTCTTGGTTCCAAATAGTCGTAAGCGCAGACTGATATCTTCGGCATACCGATAGTGATGAATCCTCAAGCATTGCCGCACCTCTAGATCCGTATCAATCCGTCGATTCATACTGTACAGCAGTAGATGCGTGGAAGTCAAGGTGAAAAGAAGTCGAGGTGTCGCATGCAATGCTGCTAAGTCGAGGATCCAGCCTTTGTTTCTTTGAAGACCAGCATCGATAGTCCGGGATTCAAATGAGACACCATCCGATACTTCGCAGATCTTTAGCTGTCTTCTGTTGCAGACGGCAATCAGTGTCGTGTCCAAAATCCAAATGATGCGAGCCCACCCATCGTCTACTACATGACTCTTCGTCGCTGCAACCCCATCGTCGAGAGCGCCGTAGCACACACGATGAGCTGAGGACCTGTGTCCATCAGGTAGGTCCCACACTGACCACAAATTGCATCCATCGACGAAGGCAATGCGACGAAAAGTCCAAGGGTCGAACGCCACATCAGCATGCGGGCTCTGTCCAGTCTCCGCGTAGCTCAGCTCGCAAACAAGGCTCGCTTCAAGGCGAGGCTTGGTGCCTTTGACAGCACGTCTTAGAACTGGACTTAAAATTACGGTCTTCGTCAGAAGCCGGATGGCTAAATATGTTTCTCCACGGCCGTTGGGCTGAGCAACAACAAATCCCTGTATCGGCGCTCCAGGACCTTCCCACACAGTGCTTTCTCCGTAGACGATCGGTACTTCGAGTCGTGCTCCGTCCCAACCTTGCGTCTGGGTTTGGATCTGAGACAAGCGTAGATCGCTTCCTGTCGGGCCCGTGACATGCGCAACGATCTGCGCGGGTTTCTTGAAGCCCTGATCGGATATCCTGGCCGTGACCAAAAGATTAGATTTGCTTGGATCGTGACGAGCCACTGCCCGCGTAGCTGCTTCCGAGACTCGAGTAAGTGGAGCAAGTAGATCAGCAGCTGCGTGTAGTTCAGGAGCGGCCGCGATAAGTGCCTTTGTTTGGTTTAGCAGTCGGACTGATGGAGGCAACTTTGTCTGATCATCGAAGGAGGAGATCTCGTCCTCGGCTGGATTTTCGTGGATGATCTGTGGCTCTCCGACGGGATACAAGGCAAGCGACTGGCCCGTAGAGCGTTCGAAGGTCCATTTCGAGCCATCCGGATCATATAATAGCTGTCCATGTGAACCGTGACCCACGCCATCACGCTCTCGGTCACCCATATCCTGAGCGCTTTCTTCGTTCCAAGTGAGAGGGTGTTCCGGACATGATCGAATCCAATCAGGATGACGTCGTCAGCAAATTCCGTGTATTAGCAAGACGATTTGAGCAACGAGCATTATATTTAGAGAGTCAGGAAAAGTGCAGAAGATCTGAGGAGTGAAGTCATGGTTGACACGTGCAGAGCGGGCCGAGGAAAAGCTTAATCCTTGTTTGTTGATGTACTCTTGGCATATCGCAACTCAGTTCTACACTCGTACGTCGCGAGACACTACGGCACAGCACAGCGACACGAGGAACACACGACTATACGATCTAGCCACACACCGCAGGAAACCATGGCAACTCTCAGCATGACACCCAACCGCTTCGGCAATTCGTTCTCCGGCTCACAATCACAATATGGCGCGCACGCGACAACATCGATGGCCGATAGCCTACCGAGCATCGACTTCGGGTTCAACGACTTGCGCGAGCGTATGGCCCAGTTCACAGTGAGGTTTGACGACTTCATCGAAGAAGGGCGAAAACGCGTGCTACAGGAGCGCAATGGGTTCAGGTTGAAGGTTGCCGAGTTGGAGGGTACGCGAAGACATAGCACACCTACTCCAATTCTCCATGCTAACAACATACATAGATCAACGACGCACGCGCGAGAAGGAGATCACAGAGCTCGAGTTGAAGTCGAGCACACATGCGCAGAGTCTAGCCAAAGAGGCGGCCGAAACGGAGGAGATGCACGATGCGATCCGGACTCTCACCGAGCAGAAAGAGGAGCACGTCGCACGAAGAGACCAGCTGAAAGAAGACATCGGCAGCCTGCAATCAACCATCAAGCAGCAACGCGAAGCGCAAGCAGCATACCAGAGGAGTCTCGAGGCTCAAGCGCGCCACAACATCCCGGAATTGAGGTTCTGGGAGCATTGTCTGGGGCTACGGATTGAAGGCAGTGCTTCCGGGATTGAAGATCAGCTGCGGTTCGTCTTCACTTGCATTGATGAAAGGGACGAAGCCAAGGACTGCTGGTTTGAGCTGAGACTGGGTCCTAAGGAGTATGATGTTGCATTAACGAAGCCGAAGCTGGAGAAGGAGCGGGTCGACGAGATTGTTCTGAGCTTGAATGAGTCGAAGGATGTTGGTCCGTTCCTGAAGGCCATGAGAGGATTGTTTGTCGAAGTGGTCAAGAGTTCGTAGTTTCAGGGTAGCTTCGTTGAAGAACTATTTGCGTCCGGGACTACGTGGCGATGACCCGAAACTACTGAAGGATCGCATGAACCATTGGAATGACCACCTGACACCCCGGCTGGCAAGAGACCTCAAAGCGACCACTATGGTACTGTAGCTTGTGAAACAAACGGTCAAGATCAAGCCGAGCAAGCATGACAAGGATCAGAGTATACTGGCTGATGTGCCTACTTGATAGACTGATAGTACAGTATCACGACTCTAGTACAGACTGATGTTGAGCACGCTAAATCCCTCAGTAGGACGGGTGCTACCCCTTACCCGGAGACACCAGCAAAAATCTCCCAACGTCATAGTCCCGAAGTTGAACATTGCAACCTTTCGCTTGTGCCGCGATCCGCGCCATAGACGGATTCTCGCGCGCCTGCAGCTCGGGCTCGAGACCGTGGTATAGGACCGGTAGCCTGCTGTTCTTCCACACTCGCATACCACTGTGCATACTTGCTACGATCGTGGCAACGAACAGAACGCACGCCATAGCTGACAGTGCTACAGGAAGAATGAACCATGGCCAGTGGACATGGACAAAGGTCTCGGTCTTGTATGCCGTCCCACGCACTGTCGAGGAGACGTCGGACGGGCTGAGAGTGCGGATGTAGTTTGTCATCGACGTCGATACGTTCTTGAACAGAGCGTCGATGTCTTCGGTCTCGGAGAAGAGCTGCAGGATATCACCAACGAACATCTTTTCGTTAATCGAAGTGTCCATCAATACCTCACCCGCGAATGTGTTGTTCAGCCAGGCCGACGAGATAGCAATCGCACCCGCTGGAACGTGAAAAGTCGTGTTCTGAGACTTTCCCTCAACAAGCCTTAGACCACAGTGTCGATGACAACTGTTCCCGTAACGTCCCAACTGATAGGTAGTAGGTCTGGATCGTGGACCTCGAACCGAACTTCGGTGGACCGCTTCTCGTTAGTCGAGCTACAGGTGTATGTCTGCACGCAGAAGTATAGTACACAATCCCGTGCGAAGGGGTCTGCAGACGTATAATCTCCTTCGTACCCTGCAGCGTCCACGTACGGAAACTGCAGAATGAAGGTTCCAACGATAGGCTGAGATACATCGAACATCGCCTTCGTTGCTGCGGAGCTTGAATTCGTCGAGGATGTCATTGCTGGTCCCAACGAGAGACTGGGAGGGTCATCATGTGGATCGACACCGTACGTGAAGCCCATTTTCATCCCATGAGGAAGCCCATAGGTGGCTGCGTACAGCGTGATGAACGTGTCGTTGCGGTCCACTCCTTTCTTCGAGATCGATTCGCGGACTGTTTGTTCGGTCACGTTGGCGCATCGACTGCAGACCGCGAGTGACGAGAAGTCTGGAAATGTGCAGTTTCCGGTGCCACAGGCCGGGGTCAGGCCATCGTTCGCAGCACCGAAAAGACCTTGGTATACTGCAGCCTTCATGCCAGACTCCGGTCCAGTCGACACAGGCGATACAGCCAGTACTGAACAGGCGAAATAGCAGCTCCCATAGCCACCAGTTGTGGACAATCTTTCCGAGAGTGGTTTCTTCGGCCATCGTCTTTACGTGGCTATGATTAGTCGGGTCGTTCGATACGACCGGCGAGTATGTCGACGTTATGATCACAATCCAGTCTTCCCGTGCCACAATGATTGATGCTTGTTTGGTGTCGCTGCCATTACTGCTTTGCAACTGGTGGCTGGCGGAGGAGATGCGTCAGTCTGTATTGTCCACACTCATCTCGACGGGTCAGAGGCTCTATAGTTCTTAGTACACAAACTGTGTCCTTGAGCAAAACGTCGCGAACCTCCGCCAGCCCTAGCCCTAAGAATAAGTAGACATCCTGTCGTGCCTGCATGGTAGAAACAGGCATTCGGGGCCAAAGCCAACAGCCGCTGAAATGCAGCGAAAACTCTATAAATCACGGGTGAACCACGACTCTTGAACGTATCTCCATGTGAGGTAGTGGTACAACATACATACTCTCAAGTCTCGAGAGACACCGGTCGATTCAGGCGCGTCTCGGGATGTCCTGGATGATGGTCTCGGCCTCAAACACACGTCTGGTAGCATAACTGCGATACATGTCCGTGTTCTTCCAGCCTGCTAGACTCTGGTCAACGGATCTGGCGTACACGCCTCTTTCTCAGTACTCGGTCACACTTCCTACATGAGACTCGGATTGATATCGACTCCAGGAGCCCACCAGATATCCAGCTTCACCTCGTGACAAGCGGTTGCCCACAGTCCCACCGCCAGCCGAGTGCCTTGCGCGACACGCGAAGAGCCTCATTACCGGCGAGATAAGGTCGAAGCATTGGCTCTATGAAAAGAACAGGAACTGGCTGTCAATGTGATGAGTAACCCGCTCGAGACGTGCACCGAGGCACGATCGACTCTGAAACAAATCTGATTCGATGCTTTCGACGACGAAGGAAGAATGGAAGGATTCCTGTCTACCGGCCGTTTTGCCAAGACTCAATTTACTCAGCTGGAACTGGAAGGAGCAACAAAGCCCCTGCAAGCGCTGCGCCATATTCGATACCACATCATCACCTTGTCCACACTTCATGGAAAAAACTCCACCCGGGATGCCCGTTCTACCAACAGTTGATGCCTACACTGAAGATCAGGATGCGGATAGCGGAAGCATGTTCACCGACCCAAGCCCGAGGGACGGTAGGGATGATTTCGGAGTTCTGATTTGCCTTCCTCGAGCCTTCTAGCCTTCCAGTGGCAGCCACCAACCAACCTGAACCCCTCCTGGATGCTACCTTACCACCTTACCTAGCCGGTTAACCAGTTTCATGTGCTTCACGCGCAGTAGTATGACGAGTCATCCATCTTGACTTCTGCTTGCGCGGAGAACGCTGCGAAGAGCAGCAGCAGATAACGCAAATTGAATGCATTGCCAAAACAATGCACAGCCATAGATGATTTACGATATGCTGAGTGCTGCCTTCCAGCGAACCGTCTACCGGCTGCATGTGGTCCGTCCCCGAAAAGTGCTCGACTACGAAAGAGATATTAGTCGCTCATCCCGCCGTACTTCCTACTGCATCTGGTGTGAGCCCCGATGCCAGCACTCGGCCATACTTGAAAATGCGGAAACCTACATGTCCCACTGAGAAGAGCCTACCCAAACCGAGGCAGAGGAGGTTCAATCCCAAAGTGAGGACGGGTGAGTTCTCATAGAAGGTCCCGATGGTTTGGAAGAGCTAGCTGACTGAACTATGCAGGCTGTAAGAACTGCCGGTACGCCACATACTGCCTTCAGGCATACCCTATACTGACTACTCTCTAGACTCCGGCGAGTGAAATGCGGCGAAGAGAAGCCATCCTGTCGACGCTGCGTTTCTTCACATCGTGTGTGTGATGGCCACGAAACAATACGGATAGCTCAAACGAGCACCAGCGCGAGCGGTGAACTCACACTGAAATGGGTCCGACCTACATCGCAACCACCAGACACGAATCTCGAGGAACAGTCTTGCCACTATCACTTTCGGGTCCATGTGGTGGACAAGCTAGCAGGACTCTTCGATTCTTGTGTTTGGGAACGGTATGTGCTTGCCATCTCGATGACGGAGCCGGCGGTTCGGTCAATAGTCATTGCTCTGGGTGCTTTGGAGAGGGATGACGGAAATGGCAAGAATGACGAGCTTGCTATGAGGCATTACAGCATGTCCATGAGAGCTCTTCACGACAGAATCCCAATGGAAGGCCAAGACTCTACTCAAATTATCCTCGTGGCCTGCCTCCTGTTTGTGGCTTTTGAGTTCAAAAAGACTGGATGGGCGGAAGCAAAATCGCATCTTGAAGGCGGGATGAGCATCATCCGCGAGACGCAAGGCAATCTGCCGGCCGTCACAAGCCAAGATACCACTTTAAAGCCTCTGGCAGAGGCTTTCGAGCGACTCGACATTCAGATGTCGCTTTTCACCGCCCAACGAGTCCACCTAAACCGAGCGGTGATGGACACGATCATGGACCGCGCACCCGGTGACACGGAGTTCAGGAGCACCAATGAGGCACATCGACACCTGAACCTGCGTATGGCCGCAATGTCTGAGCTGGTTCACTTTGCCGATGAGCATCGCTTTACACCCAAGGGGATGTCCGGGAAAGGATACGAAGCGTTCGAGAACCAAATCCTTCAGCAGCTGATTGCGCTAAGTCAGTGGGACGTAGCTATGCCGGACCTACTGCCTCGATTGACGCGACCGAAAGACCTAGCCGCTGCCAAGGTTCTTCAGACCCATCACATCTGCTGCCGGCTGATGGTCTCTACAGCCCTCACCAATGGAAGGGAGGAGCTTTGGACAGTTATACCCCGGACTTCGAACGCATCTTGGAGATCGCCAGCGAGCTTGAAGCCGTTCTGCCCAAGAAATGCCGCCACGCCTCCACACTGGACATGGGCATAGTGTCACCCGTGTATTTTGTGGCCTTGAAATGTCGACATCCAAGCATGCGCCGTCGAGCTGTACATACCTTACGAGATTGTGGCATCCAAGAAGGGGCCTGGAACAGTCGGACCATGGCTGCACTGGCTGAGTCCATCATGTTTGTAGAAGAGCGAGGCTTGGACTCACCACAGAAGGCGGCGGATGTCCCCGAAATGAACAGGCTGTACAGAGCGTGGTACGACCTCACGGAGGCGGAAACGCGACTCTACTGTAAGAGACGCTGCTTCGAGCTGGAAGGACGTTGGATCGAGTATGTCGCAGGACTGGGTCCCGATTCAACTCAAGCCGCGAGGTCGTCCAACGGACGAGAGGCCAAGCTGGGGCTTGGTGGGACGTACCCTCCGGACAGATGATAAGTCATCGCTGAACTTCAAAACGATCAACCATTGAACTGCGTTTCATATCGTACAAGAATACATCTCAATGGCCCGAGCCTCATGGCTGAAGACATTCGGGGCACATTGGCAGCCTAACCTATTTGGAGATAAATACGAGTATTTACGAACCCGCGAATCAACGTTTGAGCTCGAAAAACAGCAGTGCTTAGTAACGTCAATCAAGGTAGGCTAAGCATCCCGATATACTCCTTCGGCAGACCGCACACGACTCGCAGTCGGAACTAGGTTGCCCAAGCCCCACGAGCAAGGTGGGCCTCGTCACAAGCTGCAATCTTACGACTTCGAGATAGACCGCAGCTGTGGCGCTCTGGAACTTTAAGATGAGTTCCACGCACCAGGACGGTGCTATGTACGAACCACGACAAGAAAGGAAGTGCGAGAACGAAGCCGTGGAAGTATTAAACAGGATGGAGACCCTCACTGCGTCGTTCCGTCCCCTCATAGGTGAAGTACAGTACTGTTCTCTTCTTCTTTTCTTGGCACAACGATCTCGCGATGTTCCACTCATCTTTACTTCTCTCTCTGGCTCTGGGATCGTTCGCGGCGGCCAAACCTTGTGCAATTCTGGGTCCTGTCTTCGAAGCACCTACTGGCCTCGCCGACTCTTCAGTCCTGCAGGATGCTTTGAGTAGTCTACAAGAGGTCCTTGACAACATCACAACGACAGGTGTAACACCGCTTGGACCATTGGCAGCCAGCAATAACTCCTTCGCCATCGGCATCTTCGACACTTCATCGCCCGACGAGCTGTTTTCGTATCAATTCTCAAGCACAGCACTGAAACAGAGCACGCAAGGCGTAACGGCGGTCACAGACAGCTCGATCTTCAGGATTGGAAGCTTGTCAAAGCTCATCACAGCCTACACGTTCTTGATCGAAGCCGGTCCGAAGCACTGGGACCAACCTGTCACGAAGTACATCCCTGAATTGAAGACAGCGGCGAAGAAATGTTCGGCGACCGACGGCCCAATCGATTGCACCGATTGGGATGACATTACCTTAGGGGCACTGGCGAGCCATCTCGCGGGCGTTCCCCGAGACTGTACGTGATTGTACCAGGGTTTCGGTCCTTTGCCGCGCTAACCGACCTGCGCAGATTCAACACCAGCAGAGCTACTAGATCCTCTTACGCTAGGATTCGAGAAGCCTGTAGCTATCGGACTCCCTCCTTTGCCAGAGTCTGCATTACCTCCTTGTGGGCTTGGTCCCACAGATGCTTGCACAAAGAAGCGTAAGATCGCCGTCAAATTACCCATCATTGAGCAGAGGCTAACCCAATGTAGAGTATCTTGATGGCTTCACCGCAGCCTCGCCCCTCTATGCTCCTTTCACGACACCCATCTACTCCAACGGCGGCTATGCTCTGCTTGCGATGGCACTTGAAAACATCACGGGTCGCTCCATGTCCGATATGGTCGATGACGTCTTCCAAAAGTTGAACATGACACAGTCTACCTACGAGAACCCAGCAAGCCTCGACGGCGCTGTTGTGCCACTCGGTGTCAGCTCTGGATATCAGGCCATCTTGGGCGTTCTAGCACCGTAAGTCATATTACCTCATCCATTACCACTGTACGACGGCAGACTAATGCCACCTCAGAGCTGGTGGGTACTTCAGCACCCAGGCAGACATTGCCAAACTCGGACGAAGCATTCTCATGTCGACTCAACTCAAACCGTCCGATACTCGAGATTGGATGAAGCCGTCGTCCTTCATCGAAAGCTCCACCGGCGCAGTGGGCAAGCCGTGGGAGATCTTCCGAGTGCCAGACCTCGTGAACGACCACGGCTTCGACTTGTACACCAAGACGGGCGATGTGCTAGCCTACAGCAGCCACTTAATTCTATCACCTGCCCACAACGTTGGGATCACGATCCTCGCCGCCGGAAACGACACCACCACAACACGGGAGGTCCTAGCAGAGATCGTCACAGCCGCGCTGTTCCCTGCAGTCGAAAAGGCAGCACGATCGCAAGCAGAAGAGACCTACGCGGGTACATACAAGTCCACGGACGCAGCAGTTGACACCGAGATCATCCTGACCACCCAGCGCGGAAGACCAGGCCTCTTCGTGAAGAAGTGGATCGTCAACGGCACAGACACCCTCGAGCAGCTCTATCCGGAGACTGAGCAACGGCTCTACCCGACAGATCTGGTTCAGACAACGCCCGAGTCATCCTATAAGATCTCTTACCGAATGGTCTCAGACCCTGTGGGTCTCGACCTACCGCCGACCATCTACGACCCCGGTTGCCAGAGCTGGTTCATGGTTGGAGGGCGAAGGTATGGAGGTGTAGCGCTCGACCAAGTTGTATTCACGGTGGAGGACGGCAAGGCCACGACAATGTCACCGCGGGCATGGCGCACAACTCTGGAGAAGACTGATTGATCAGTCTCGCCAGAGTTGCATCGAGAAGTGCTACAAGTTTTTGAATTCTATGCCACACATGATTCAGTTTCGAATTGAAGATAATCAAGAGCCACACACCGAGTCAAGTTGAACGCTCTCCTTTTGCTTACCACAGTCCATGCATTGGCCATCACTTATGCTGTACTCAACAATCGTACCATTGGTCGGAGATCAGCGCGATACATCGACAGTGAAATCTGACTCGTCTCGAACGGCGATCGATCTTGCATAAAGTTGTACGTGAAAGTGACATTGCAGCCACGTACATGTCTATTTGAGCTAAAGAACGTATCTATCCGTGCCCCGTAGCCCGGTGACGTCTAACCAAGAGCAGCCCAAGCCATTCACATTCCCACATACCGTTCTCGCCACAGCAAACTAAGTCTCCGAGCCGACATCATGCCCAGCCGCAGCACATCCGAAGACATCGCAGTGGAGAACCACGATCCAACTCAACTTTTCCTGATCCAGCAACAACGGTCCTGTAAGTCGTCACAAAAGTCTTGACAACGTAGTCCGGCACAATGACTGTGCCCGTCGGAGCTGGTGCTGACGCTAGCGTTCGCTTGTCGTTGGAGACGATGATGAAAGCCACTGAGGAGGATGGTAGGAACAAAGGCTGTGTCAGCGGTGGTCCATCCTAGGAAGACGAGAGCGAAGGGTCGAAGAGTGGTTGCGTGACATCTTGCCGCCTGCGAGCACCACAAAGTAACAAGCATGTTCAATGCGGTGATTTGAGTTATACAGGGTTTGATCTCGATATACCGCCCACGATGTTGTCGGCGACTCAGCAAGTAATAAACACAGTCGAGCTCCTAGACGCAATATTCGAAAAACTCCCACTCGACCAGCTCCTCCGTGCGCGACATGTCTCACGGCTCTGGCGTGAAGTTATCAATAACTCTAGAACCGTCAAGCGTATCAAGGACAAGCCTTACATTGGCGTCCGGATCCACGTGCCAGAGCAAGGCATAGCGTGGGACAACCACATGATAAGACTGGATGCAGACTTGACACTTTACGCCACCGAGCCTCTGACGATCGGCAGGTACGCCAGATCTTTAGAATTTCACGCACAGCTCGCCGAAGAATGTCGAGAAATCGACACCCCGCCACCGGACCAGGAGAAACCGTTGCTTATCATGGTTGGGCCCCATAAGGTGTCGAAAGCAGCGCCTGCGAGTTTCAAAATGGACCGTCAGGATCAGTGGGAAACCCTCCTTCCCGGGAAGTCACACCGCGTTGCCTGGCCCTTCCATGAAGGCTGGAGATGCTGTCTGCCGGATCCTTCAAGGCAAGGCGAAATGACTTTTGAACCCGGATACTCGCTGTACAACAGTTACAGCGGCACGAAGAAGTCTTTGCTCCAAAAGCTCGACGATTGTGAGAAGCTGGACAAGTATCGCCTCCTCGGTCCGATCGCTCTGGTGGCGGAGGATGTAGTTTGCTGTGCCCTTGACTCTGAAAGTCAAAGACAAGGGTTTATCGAGTGGATGCGGCTGAGCAAGATGCTTGAATCTTCATTCGAGATGGAGCGTGAATCACCAGGCCAAGCAGCGGCTGAGGTGGGTCTTCGAAGCTGCAGCTATCATACAGGCGCACCCTCCGCCTTCTCAAGCCCAGATGCTGTCAAAAATCTATCCTCGTTCGCGCTTTCGTGCACAGGACTATGCGACTCCGACTTGTCGAGACCAGTATACTTCTCGGAATCGAACCGTGTGGGTACACCCATCTCCTCGTCCAGCTCCAATTCCTCCTCGCTCGAAGTGCTGAGCTGGCTTCTCCGTCTCTCGGTGGCCGGTTCATCCTTCTTTTCGTCCTTCTCGGAGGGAATTTGCGTAGGCGCAAATCTGCTCTTGATCCTGATCGACTTGCCGTACTTGTAGAACAAGAATGGGATCGGAGCGAGCAGACACGCAACACCACCGATCAAACTGCCGCCGGGTCCGACTCCGAGCGCTGTGAACATGTAGTTCGTGAAAAGTGGTGCTGCTGCTCCGGCCGCAGAACGTGCGACGGTGTTGGCTGCGAGCGCAGATGCGGCGTACATCAAGTACGTATCTGTCAGATAGTTCAGGTACCCGACGAAGATCAACAAGATCGCAGTCGACAAGAAGACTCCCGCGAGGGTGCAGGCAATCCAATGAATCGAGTTGTACTCGCCCGTCCACGCGAACCAGAACTACAGAACAGAAAAGAGTCAGCCGTGTCTTGTATAAATGAGACCCGCTGACATCTGTCAACAGTAGCCTTTTATCCATCAAAACTTACCATGGTGATCGGGAACAGAACACCGCCAATCATAGCCATCGGCAGTCGATCCTCCGGTGTCAAGGGGTGGCCAGCGAGGACCCTCTTCTTGTTCAGATACGAGTCGTAGAACACGTACATCCCACCTAGGATGGCTCCGACGACAGTTCCGATCAGTGGCAGTTCTCCAACACCAGCATTCCAGCCGCGCTTCTCCTGGAAGATGATCGGGTAGATTGAGAAGAGCATATAGAGCAGCATATACACCACCGACATATAGATGGCGCAGAGTAGCGAGATCGGGTCGAAAAGGATGATCCAGGGCCGTACGAGAGCGACTTTGAAGATGCCAACGAGGCTGCGGTCGGTGACTTCGATCGGGGCCTTGACGTTGTCGTAGCCAGGCATTCCGGATGCGCGGATGCGTCTGGCTTTGTTTAAGAGGACCATGCTTGGGAGGGTTTCCGGGATGGTGAAGAGGAGGATCATTGTGGCGAAGGCCAGCCAGATCAGCTCGTAGAAGTTCCATCTCCAGCCCACGGTGATCTCAATAAACCCGCCTGTGACCGGTCCGAGAGCTGGCCCGATGAAGGTCATCATGCTGAAAAGCGCCATCGCATTCCCGCGCTCGACTGGTCCCCAAATATCCACTAGGACGCCTGGAGCGTTACTCAAAGCGGCTGCAGCGAAGGTACCGGTGATGAAGCGTCCAACGAGCAGGCCAGCGAACGTGGGTGTGAAGGCGCATAGGAAGGTGAAGGCGAAATAGCATAGGAAGGTGATGTAGAAGATCCACCTTCGGCCGTAGAATTCCGACAGAGGAGCCCAGAACACTAACCATCCATTAGCACACACGTTCGTTTCGTGTATGATTTGTCGTATAGTACTCACAAGGTCCAAACACATATCCCAACAAAAACAACGTAATAACCAACCCCGAAACCTCCATCGAGACGTCGAAAGTCTCACTGATACTCCGGAGACATCCAGACGGACTGCTAGACGCGAACGTGGCGTTGACGACAAGCAACACCGATACGATCGTGACATACCACTTCCGGGCCTTGCTCCAGTTCTTCGGATTCTCGATATCATCAGGAGAGAACTCCAGAAGTCCTTCGCTGTTGAGATGAGGTGGCGTGTGGTCCTGAACTCCTTTGGACCGGTATCCCTTGGCCACCGGGCGAGACATTATTCTTTCTAGTTTGTCCATTGTTGCTGCGGTCCACTGCAATCAAGTCCTGACGAAGCAGTGAAGGTATATGAGAGAGAGGAGATGAAGAAAGAAAGAAAGGTTGATGAATATGAAGAACAAAACGCCACATATATGATGAAACGACAAATCACCCAACCCAAAGTACCGTCCGTACGTAGTCTATCTACCAGGGAGGTGGACATAGTGTAAAGCCGAAAAGCCTAAGGTACCGGAGCAGATGTACGGATATACCACCGAAGAGTGTTTGGTTAGACGGTTAACCGGCACATATCTGGGATTAGAAAATCGGTAAAAGCTTAATCGTGACGACATTGTTCTTGCACAAGAAGATTGTACCTCGAGACGAGCCAGCTCGCGGCTATGGTCTCCGAAGGTTACCAAGCCTTGCGCTGCTTGCTCGTGACACATATGAGTGGAACGACTGTTTGTCGTACAGGTGGATGATTTTCGTGTCAGATTGACCTGCATGTCTGATGACTCGTGCTCGCCGACCTCGTGGGCCGGCAGGATGCGGCACTTCCATCGCGGGCCGCAATCGATGAAGGGAGCCGCACAGCCGCGATGGGTTTGAAATCGAGGCCGAGAAAGGTCCGCTAATTGTCTTCTATAACCTCCCAAAGTACAATACGAGGACATGACCAGTGTAAGTAAGAGCGAGAGTGGTACGACTATCGCCGACCGGATGCTGACAGCGACTGTGGCTTGGAAATAACAACGACTTGTGGGAGTACGGCTCCGTTGTCAACAGGTTCTTCAGGGTTTCTACGAACGTGAGATGCACGTCAGGTTCATAACATTATCCATCAGGAGGCCTCCATCCGAACCCCTCAACGCCAACGAAGACGCCAGCAACGCCGTGCTATGCCGACCATACCATCGTTCTATGCCTCATCACGACATCCAGTCCACCGCGGTACGATCAGAACCTGATCCCTTGCTCCTTCTCCCTCTCCACCTCATACCTGAACTCGTAATAGCTCTCGTCGAAGTGGTGCACCCGCACGTACCCGTCCTCACCACCGCTCGCGTAGCACTTGCCGGTGGGGTCAACAGCCACGTAGTTCAGGGGCCCGAAATGCCCTCTCACACGTCCGATCTCCTCCTCGAAAACCTTGTGGTAGAAGCGCGCCTCGAACTTGCCCTGCCGTGCGCTCGTTGTTGTGACATCCATAGCCGCCTGTCCACCGCCAAGGATAACATACTGCACCGGATCTGGCGTGATAGCAGCCGAATTGAGTGGCGTATCGGTCGTATATGTCTTCAGCACATCCAGCGAGTCGGAAGCGTGGAGCTTAGCAGTCTTATCCTTCGACGAAGTGATAAAGTACGTCCGATCCGCCGACCACTGCAAATCCGTAACCTGCATCCCGTCCTCATGCGACGGCGAGTTGTGCAGCTCCTCGCCAGTCTTCGCATCATACTGCGTCACGCTCCCATCCTCGTGCCCGGTGATGATGTACTTATTCAGATAACTGAATCCCGCGACCGTAACCTTCGGCAGCTCATCCACCAGAATCCTCAACGCCGGCTCATCATCCTGTTCCGCCTCAATATCCTGCTTGATATCATACACAATCACCGTACTCAGCTGATTCATCCTCTTCTCCGTCACTCCAAGTAACTGCCGTCCATCCTCACTAAACTCCACCCGCTTAATACTCGTCGAGAACTCCCACGTCTTCAGCAGCCGCCCAGTCCGCACTTCCCATAATCGGATCGTGTTGTCCGCGCCGCCAGACGCGAGGAGGGTGGTGGTGGGGTCGACGTCGACGGTCCAGAGGGCGCCCTGGTGGCCTTTGTAGGTGCCGAAGCGCTCGCCGTTGGCGCTGTACCAGGCGCAGACGGTGTGGTCTTTGCTGACGGAGAAGAGGAGGTCGCCTTCTTTGCTGAATTTGACTTGGGTGAGCGCGCGCTCGTGGCCTTGGAGGAGGATGGGGCGCATGGTTGCTGTGGTGTGTGAGGCGAGGAGGAGGTGGAAGAGTCATATCTTTTTGTATATTCGGATTTGAGAAGAGCCAAGCCAAGATTTCGAACTTTAAATGTGTAGATCACGTGGCGGCAAACTCGACTTCAGTTCATGGAAAAGATATGTATACAGAATAGCTTCCGGATCTGGTATTGACGAAGGACGTTAAAGAAGGCAACATGCCCATCTCCGTGCTACCACCCGCTCCGGCGCCGGCACCATTCGCCAACAAACCACAATATGGCCACTCACTGGACGACGACTTCGAAGACGAAGATGAAATGAACATCGACTCCCTCCCCACCGGCCACCAACGGACCTCCCAAACCATCCTCACCCCCGGCCAACTCGTAACCCAAGACCCTCAATGGATGCGCGGCCACGGCACCTTCCCCCTCGAAGACCGCAACTCCGTAACCGGCATCCACTCCACCCTCGCAGGCACCCTCCAAAAAACAAACAAACTCCTCAGCATAATCCCCCTCCGCGCCCGCTACACCCCCGAAATCGGCGAACTGGTCATCGGGCGCATCGTAGAAGTCCAATCCCGGCGCTGGAAAGTGGACGTAGCGGCCCCCTTGCTCGCAAACCTACTCCTCTCGTCCATCAATTTACCAGGAGGAATATTGCGGAAACGCACGAGTGTAGATGAGCTGAACATCCGCTCCTACTTCTCCGAAGGCGAACTCCTCGTCGCAGAAGTCCAACAGCTCTTCCACGACGGCTCCGCAAGCTTGCACACCCGCTCGCTCAAGTACGGCAAACTCCGCAACGGCTACTTCCTCAGCGTCAGCGGGATGGGCGGCGGCAGCGGGGTCGTGCGGGCGAAACGGCAGATTTTCACGATTCAGACGCGGAGGGGTGGCGAGGTTGATTGTATTTTGGGGGTTAATGGGTATATTTGGTTGGCGAAGCATGTTGCGGAGAAGGAGGGGGTGGGGATGAATAAGCTTGAGGAGGCTGCGGCGGCGGATACGGGCATGTATTCGAGTCAGAATGATGAGATTGGGGCGGAGACGAGGGGGGAGATTGGGAGGGTTGGGGGGTGTATTCGGGCGTTGGTGGAGGGTGGGGTTAAGGTTGAGGAGGGGACGGTTAAGAGGGCTTATGAGGCGAGTTTGGAGGTTGATGAGGTGGATGGGGAGGAGGATTATTTGGGGGCCGAGAGGGGGAGAACTGTGGTGGAGATGGTGTTGAGTGGGAGGGGGTGAAATAGGTATTGAGTAAGAAGCCTATTGCAACCTGAGAAAGGTCCAACATGTGTGGAGAATAGGGTGGCAGGTGACCTCTAGCTCACCTTCGAACACAGGATGTCCAGGAGGAACAGAGTGAAAGATGAGCCTTGGTTTGAGCAGAGACCTTTCAGTTCGGCCCTGCGTCCACTCTCACTTTATTTGGAACTGCGAGACGAAATCCATGCTGGCCCTGAAAACAACATCGTACCCAAGGAAGCTGTGGACCGGCCTTGAGTCACCAAATCTTTGTCGAAAGCTTGGGAAGGTTTACGAAGATGTCTTGAAGGCGCATAAAGAAGCAGAATTCGTGATGGAGTTGAATCTTTCTGAGGACCCCACGCCATCGCCTAAGGTAGGGAGCGGAAAGAAACAGGTCGTTTTCAAGGCCGATGAAGATGAGGAGGAGGAGGGGGAAGAGTAGACGTTTATCAATCTTTCCATTCGACTGCTCACCCCGTTCCATACCTTCGCTTCCGTTGTCCGATCCCTCCTGTTCCAATGGTGAGCCTGATACACACGGCTAGCAGAACAAAGAACGCACTCATCCTTCCATATCCGGATCTAACGACGTATACGATGGTATACCGAAACCGTCCTCGGCGAACAAAGAAATGGCTCCCAGTCTCCCCTTCAAGTACGGGCTTCCACGTCGGATGGTTTTGTGTCCTCTCAATATACCACACCCATCCGCTCAAGCAACGCAGACATGGCACCAAAGAAAGCCCGAGACAGATCGCCCACTGTCAAAAGCCATGTTGGGCGTATGTCAGCTCCTTCGGGCGGTACACCTTTCCAGCGAGGGGCACCCCAGTCGGCTGCGAAAGCTGCTACGAAGCAGGCGGCTCCGGCGACGACGAGAGCGACTCCGGCCTCCAAGCAGGCGACTGTGGCGTCCAGGAAAGCCGAGAGATCGGAGCGAGCGAAGAAGGCGTGGGCGACGCGTAGGAAGAATCAGGCGGCGGCCGAGAAGGCCGCAGACGATGTCGAAGAGAGGAGAGAGCGCCGGGACAAGATCGCCGAATTGACGAAGACTGCCACGAGGGAGACCAAATCTCCGAGCCCTCAAGGTTTCAGGAAAGCGAAAGGACAACGGGCTGCATCTCCTCTTTCTGTAGCGAGCAGGAGCCCTACGCCCACCGTGGGAAAGGGAAAGGGAAAGGCGAAGGCTACTGAGGAATCTGACAAGGTCACCAAGCGGACCCAGGCTGCATCATCACCTCCGGAGAAGTTGCGGATTACCTTGAATTATCAAAGGATGCTTAAGAAGCTCGTGGCTGCTTTCGCGGGAGAGACAAGCGGGAAGTACGAAGACGTCTTGAACGAGTTGAGGATTGCTGATCATCTTCTGGACGTGGCGATCAACAAGAGGGACTCGCTGTCGCCGTCACCGTCGCCTAAACCTCGTAAGAAGGTACATCAGAATTTTGCGTTCGCTGGGTGGGTTGATGAAGGATATGAGGAGGACGAGGACGATGAGGATGATGAGGATGATGAGGATGATGGGGACGATGTAGAGGAGGAAGAAGAGTAGACTGTCGTCGATGAGTTGGTTGCACTTACTGGTGTTTCCTTGGTAACCTCAAACACGTCTTCTGTTTGCAATATCAGTATCATTCACCTACACATCTCCCATAACACGCTAGCTTCGTGTGCCTACACTTCTTCCATCACGAACCTCGTTCTCATCCTCTTCCTCGCCCACGTACCTGTATCAACGTCGAAGTCGCCCTGCACCACTCCCCGCCTACCGGAAGCAAGATCACAGAACGACTTGGACAAAGAACTTCCTTCCGCATCCGGCGTCTGCAACGCGAACGATCCCGTCGGACGACGACTTCTCCGAACAACAAAGGAACACTTCAAGGCCGTTTCCACGTATCGGTAAGCACATCATCCTGTTCAAGACAGCCCTTTCCGGCGTCGACGGCGGTGCTGATCGAACGAAGTCATGGCGAGGGTCAAGAACACCAAGACGCAGACGAAGTCGCACTCACTCGTACATTCGTCGATCCGTTCAGCCATTTCCACTCCTACTCAGCCGCCAGTCCAGTCGACTGACGGCAAGCCGAGGAAGCTCACGGCCGAGGCGTTGAAGGAGATCGCGTCCGTCAAGAGGAAGAGAACTTCGCCAGAGGATGACGGTATGGATGTTGGAGAAGTCAAGGGAAGGAAGCAGAAGGTTGCAGCGCGCGAGGTTGCGAGTGGGTCCGAGGAGGCTGCTTCTGCTGTTGCGCCGGAGTCGTCTTCGCCTGAGGTGCTGGCCACGCTCACCCCCAACCAGAAGGGCCAGTTGACGAAGAAACGCAACAAGGAAGCAGCCGCCGCCCTTGCTGCCGCTGCCGAGGATGAAGGACAGGCGTCTAGGGAGAGCAAGGCAGAGATTGTCATCTCCAAGAATGTAACGAAGAAGACCACCGAGGAGAAGAATTCCGCCACCAAGTCCCAACCCAGAAGCACGAAAGGCGCAACTCCGACCAGCACGGCCTCCGACTCGCAATCCACCTCGTCCCCAACCCCGAGGGAGGAGAGCATGGCCGAGGAGATCCACGAAGGCTTACTGGCGGTCTACCGCAAGATGCTCGACTACAACAAGGGGGCTTACCAGGGTGCCATGGAGAAAGTGATGGAGAGTGCGGATATGGTGAAGGCGATCGAGGAAGGGGCCAAGCGTAAGGCCAAGGCGAAGGCCAAGGTGGATAGGATGGCGGTGTATGTCGAGTACGAGGACGAGGATGAAGAGGAGGGCGCTGATGATGAGGAGAGTGATGAGGAGGATGGGGATGGGGAGTACAAGGGACGAGCTTGATTGTGATGGGGAGGACGGGGATGGGGAGTACAAGGGACGAGGCTGGTTGTGATGAGTGATGGATTCTGCTTGCGTTGTTTTTGGACATGAGCGATGGCGTCTGCTTGCATTGGTCCGTGGGACTGAGCGATAGCGTCTGCTGGCGTTGGTCAGTTTGGGCAGCAGCCTTGTTATATGCTTCGATATGGCATGTTCGGAGTAGGAACTAAGTCTGGAGTGAAGTCGTTGTTGCTCCTTCCTATTCGGGCCTTTGCGTCTAAGCTTCTCAAGCCGCAGCAAGCTTTCACTTCCCCGCTTTTCGGCCTGCTCCAGACCTCCGCCTCGTTTCTGTTCCTGCGTCTTGATCTGCAGGAACCTGCTGCTGGTGCTTCTAACAGACCTGGTTGGTAATCGTCAGTCGCTGTGGGTGTTCCATCGACCCGGTCGGCATCTTCAGACCAATGGCTTCCCCCAGTAAACGCAAGTCTCTGCGTGGTGGCTTGACAAGGTCCTCGTATAAGAGGTAAGTGTATCGTCTCGTACTGTTATCGTGCCCGTTTCTCTCGAAGATACATTGCGCCACTCAATCGTTTCCCATTTCCACAGTTGCAAAGATGTACAACTCCAAACTTGCTTCAGCCTTTGCTCTTTTGGCCTTCACCACCGCCCAGCACGTTACCGTCCCGACAACGTGCACGGGTAACTTCACGGGCGGGACAGATGAGGTCCTCTATACCGTGCCTTACACCTACGACCAAGTCATGAGCATAATTGGTTCCTACAAGAACCTGACCTGGTCGGGCAACCCCGACGATACTGTCAAACTTAACGGAACCGACAACACAGTCGGCACAGCGCGCACGTACGACACTGCCGGCGCCCATGTTATCGAGACCATCCTCACATACTCGAAGCCGCCATCCCCGGGTCCCTATGACGAAGTTCACAACACAGCTGTGCTCTCCGTCGGAGCTTTGAGCTTCTACATTCCATACGACGGGACGACAGTGACATCCTACTGCGACGGTAAAGCAGCTCAGTTCAACTTTACAGCGCAATACTGTGCGAACAATGCTACGGCTGCTGGTGCGATATTACATATGCTGCATCTGGCCGATGCAGTGACAGTGGGCACGTTCCTAGGCGGGCAGAACTTCACGAGCTGTGCGGCTTTGGGTGCGAGTGGAGCGAGCGCGCCTCCTACAGCACCGAGTACTACGGCAGGATCAACGGCGACAAGCGGTGCCCCAGCAGCTAGTTCTTCTGTGGTGCCGGCGACAGGAGCTGCGGCTACGATGTACACGGCTGGTATTGGAGCAGGAGCGTTGGCCTTGGGTGCAGCGCTGTTGGCGGTATGATGTGGGGGATTGTATGTTGAGCGATGAGGACATGGCCTTGTAGATCTGTGCAGATGTAGGACAATACATACTGACGCTCTTGAGCATCTTCGTGATCCAACAACGCGAGCCGAGTCGTCCTTTGTATACTCACCTGGTATCAATGGTTTCAGCTCTGCCGTTTGAGAACAAAGGGTGAGAGACAAAATATGGTCTCGCCCATTATGATATTACTCCCAGCTTCTTTACCACTACCTCAGTACTCCCTGCACCGCACCACTACTTCGAGAGCGCAGACTTAAAAATGCCAGTCACCACTCGCTCCAAAGGCAAAAAGGCACCCACTGCCATTGCCGTTGCCAAGAGGACGACAAAGGTTGCTAATAAAGCTGCTTCCAAGACCAAGAAGGCTGCTCCGAAGACCAAAAAGGCTGCTCCAAAGGTCAAGAAGGCCTCCAAGGCTCAAAAGGCTGCTCCCAAGAGCACACCAGCAGCGAGAAAGCCATCAATCACGGAACGCCAGTCGTACAGCGATGGTGGGTACGAATATATTGATCTCGCCGCGCGATACCTCGAGTACACCCAGGGGCAGTCCCCCAAGTGGCAGAGACTCTTCAGGAAGGTCAATGGACGCTTGTTAAGCGCCGGGCACGATCCCAACGAGACTATGAACCCGGTGAGACTCAGACTCGTCCAGATCTTCCACGATGCAGACCCGGCCGGGGAGGAGGAACTATGGGAAGCCGCACTCGAGCAAGCGGCCATCGACGAGCATCACGAGCAGCAGGGCTTGTATCGCCCAGGGGCTTTCGTTCGGGAGTATGCGTAGAATTCCTACATTTGCTTCTGGTATTACGCCAGGGCGAGACTTCGGGGATTCCAGGTTATCTTGCTCTTCAGATACCCATTCAACTAGTACTTCCCAGCTTCTTCCTACATATCGGTCGATGAGAGTTGGACTTGGTTGCAAGATCTCAAGGTTCGCTGCTGGACTGTATGGACCTGACGGACGATTCTTTGTTACCCTTAGCAGCCATGTTCTTGATTGTGCCGGTTCCAGCTGCGGCGACAAAAGGTTGGACAGACAAAGCGAACCAACCGCAAGACGGAAAAAAAGAGTGTTTCCAAGGCCACTTCGACCAGCAACAAGAAGGCTGTCCGCAGGCCGAAGATCGCAAATAAGAGATCAGTAACATCATGTCGACCGTTGGAGACACCTCATCGCCGAGCCAATTCCCGAGTGGGAAGAAAGCCTCGGGAAAGTAATAGACCACCTTATCAAGGCTGGGGTCGATACTGAACAAAGTTTCAACCCAGGGTTTTTCCAATCTGTGCAGGTGTGGTTGGCGCCAGGCTGGGGAGCGGAAACGGCCTTGGTCGAATCGGCGCAAATGCAAGATTCCAAGAATAAGGCTACAAACAATGGTGAATTCTCTGGTTGGTGGGGCGGTGTATAGAGAAACCGCTTAGAGACGGACTCAAGTCTTTAGCTGTCAAATGTTCGCTGCCGGCCTGCTGTTCGAGTAGATCCGTGCTATGGTTCGTTCTTCGATACTTTAATTTCAACAGTTTCCAACATTGCCTGTTCCGGTGTGGTAACAAAGGATGAAGTATATCGACCCATCCATCTATCGAGAGGCTGCTTGACTTCATACCACCGTACCCGCTTCTCCTGTTCGAAGACAACTGACTGTTTCCGGACCTGACCATCGCAATGCCAGTCGTAACCCGCAGCCGCAGCGCTGCCACCAAGGGCAAGATGGCGCCGCCCGCCATCACGGAGTCCCAGCAAGCTAAATCCGCGAGAGCTGCAAGGAAAGCCACTTCCAAGACCAAGATAGCTACTCCGAAGAACAAGAAGAATATCTCCAAGACTAGAGCCAAGAAGGGCATCTTGAAAAAAACGCCCGCGTTAAGAAAACCATCAAATGTAGCGAAGAAGCCACGATTCCCAGGCCCGCCGGACTACGGCATGAATGACACTTACCACAGTTACGGCCAGAACTACATAGACGAGATGGACGACTCAACTTGGGAACGGCTCATAACCCAGGTGAAAGACCGTCTTGTGGAGGTGGGCATTGACCCTGATGTGTGCCTGGATCCGCGCCGGGTTGAACGCATGCGGGAAAGGTTTCCACCTGGGAACATGGTGGGACAGTGCTTGGAGTCCGGAGCGCGGAGGCAAGCCGTGGCGAATGCAAAGGGTTGTACGGCTTGGTTGCCATCATGCTAAAGCTTAAGTTCTCCTTGGACGTATTCGTAGTTGGTCGAACGAATAAGCGGCGACTGGCACCGTATAGAACCTAATTTACACCTAGCACCGACCGTCAATAATCTCGACAAGATCTGGCTATGTGTTGTCATTGTTGGCCTTCAGTGAGAAGTCCCCGAGTCGAGTGTCCATGAAGGAGTCTCCTATAGTCTCGTCGATGTGCATCGATTTTGAAGTGCGTGGCCGCCAATTGCTGCTTCAGACCATCAAGGATCATTGTGGCTGGGTCATGAAGCCCCACAGTATCCGCCTTTCGCTGCATCTGGAGGGCAGAGATTTTGTGAAACCAGCAATTGAAGTCGCCGTTAGCCTGACACTGTGTTAGCGAAACGTACTCACTCGTGTAGAGACTAGAATATACCCATCTCATCCCGTCCAAGAAACCGAGCTGCAAATTCAGCTGGCCGCTGATGCTGACTGGCTCTTCACTCGAGACAACGAATGCATGAGCGAACCTGTCGGCTAGGTTTCGCCACAACTGCAGTTGCTTATGCTTGAGAACGAACTTCCAGCCTTTAACCACATCGCAGATCATGCTAGACAGATTCCCAGCGCTCGAAGCAGGGGTGAGACCGACGAACACACAGATTCTGGCGAGGTCTGTGGCCAGCTGGCCATTGATCTGAACTCGAGCGCTGCCCAGCATCTCACTAATAGTGGTACGATAATTGCCTCGCATGCCCAGAACGTTAAGCTGAAGGACTTTCGCGAGGGTTGGGTCTCGATTCGTGAAGTTTAGGAAGTCCTCTAGCCGGAACGTGTGGAGTATGGCTTTTGCTGGAATCTGGTGGGAGTAAAGTTAGTGTCGTATCAAACGCATCGCGGTAAGCGAAGATACTGACTTCGTTATATATGAGGAACTCGTGAGGGCCTTGATACCTGTGGGCACCCTCTGTGAACGGATATAGCTTTTTCAGTTCTTTGACCAGCGGTTGCGAGTAAAACACCGCTCGCTCATCTAGTCGTGCTGCCTGGATCACAGATATGCGCAGATCAGTAGCGCCGCTTTTAGCTGACTTCAGAGCGTTCCGTAACGCCCAAGGAAAGAAGTTCGAGACCGAGATCTGTTACGTTGTTGAGCTTAATTTCATTATGTACACCTCAATGCACTCACGAATGGACTTGGCCATGGGGCACGATTTTTGACCGGGTTGATGTGGTTCCAGATATCTGCTGGATCGATCTTTTCGAGGCCAGGTGGCTCAGCCCAGGTGACATTGCAGGCGGCGTACCTGCCAGCGATAAAACCGGACTCGGAATTTTTGCCTTGACTATCTTCGTTCCAGAACCTGTAAATTGCGTCAGCATGCCCGCAGAGTCGATATCAGAAACGTTAAGCCAACCTGAAGAATAGGCCACCGATCTGTTGCAAATGCACCTCTTCGTTTGGTGGAGACGTGTATCCTGCTGGGATCTTTGCGATCTTTTCGGGAGATAGCTGTATAGGAGGTCCGACCCGGCGTTCATGTAAGAGCTTCGCTGGTGACTGTTGTGGCGTGCTCTCTTTCCTTATCACGCGTTTCGCAGATGGCGTTGCTGGAAACACTTGGTCGCGCTCTATAGTCGTTGGTATTGGCCTCCAGATACATACAGTTGAAAGAACGCGGATGGTTCGGACTCGCTTCGGGTGGTGCGCTACGACAATCCCGTCCAGATCGGACTCGTCAGTTGCTGTAGTGTACTTCCGCTTGGCGTGCTTTGGCATTGTGTCGGGCCTCGAGGACACAATGTGACAGGGCAATCCAGGATCAGTCAAACAGTGATGCGCTGCTCTTAGTAACAATACTGCTATGACCACATCGAACGGAGCAATGAAACTGGTGTATTGGGAGACGCAGGACGATTGTTGGAGCGAAAGTCAAGGTTGCGCAATGAGACAGAACTCGAGAGCAGAAATGAGTAGAAGAGGGGTGGGGTTTGATGTACACGAAGTCGACGTTGACGAAGGATGTGATAGCTATAGGTAATCAACCTACCTTGGTTCTTCACCACTCTTGAACCAGATGCACCCACGGACGAAACTGCTGCACTGTAGATCGCAACGCATCAGTGCATCCCGACGTGCTCGACTTCGGTGCAAGTTCGCATATCGCGAGTTCGTCCTCGTATCTTCAGGGGGGTGATATCTCGAATGTCGCTCTCGTTGCTCGTCTACGTCATTGTGAGGAGATAACTTTTTGGAAGTGCTACGGGTGGGCTCGGGGCGATGCTGTCAGGTTCAAACTCGTATAGGTATTGAGAGTATGTCGAAAGTCTGTAGGAGGAGTTAGTGCTCTGTGGAAAGGACGTGGGAAAAAGAAGGATCGGGGTGCTCGACACTTATCACTCCACACCTTGCCATTATCATCTCCCCCCTCCTCACTCGTTCACCTGCGGTCCATCCGAGCAATACAAACCGCGACCTGACGGCCCTTCCTTCGCACTCCTTTGCTTGCCTCACCGTGAAGGCTGTAGGGAAAACAGTAGTGCTCTGTGTGTAAGGGACAGGGAGAAATGAAAGGAAGGCTCGGGGGAGCAGTGCCACATCACCAGCTTCTTCCTCCTCTCCCTCTCGACACTCGCAGTCCAGGAGCAACACAAACCACGACCACCACCGGTACCCCTTTGCTTGCCTCACCGTGAAGTCCATAGAGGTTGCTATTATAATTGACAGGCCGAAAGGGAGGTGTGGATCGCGACCCACGTGTTCACCCACGCGCCGCGATAAGAACCGCAGTTTTTCCGTACTAACTACCTAACAATAGCATCATATCATCCATCTCGACGCCTACAGAATCCATCGAATTCTCAGCTAGTCCGCCACGTCCGCGTATCGCCCTACGCGAAGTCGATGGTAGCGAGTTACCCGCGGTAAGTAAAGCCATAGTAAGCTCTCTTCCTCAAGCCTCTAGTAACGCAGGTACATCTTCATCTTTACATGTACCACAATATGCCTTCATTACTACTCACCTCCTTCTCGCCCCTCCTCTCCCTACTCTGGGCAGGTGGTCCCGCGGCCCAAGACTCGTGCTCCGGTTGCGAGGATGTGCACTTCTTCCTCGCTCGTGGCAACAATGAGCCATATCCTGGACGACAAGGAGCACTCGTTGCGGCCACCTGCGATGGTCTGAGCAGTTGTGGTTATGAAGATCTCATCTTCTCTGACCTGTACACCGACCTATACTGCCAGATCGCGTACGATGCAGCCATCGCGGGCATAACGCAGATGACTGCGTACGGGCAGAAATGCCCGAACTCGAAGCTCATACTCGCCGGTTTCTCATCTGGCGGGCAGGCTGCAAGCGACATCCTCGCTGGTGGCGGCGGTGAATTGTTCAATGGCTGTATACAGCCTGATACGCCTGCTCTGGACTTCTCTACGAGCCCTGCCAACCAAAGTGAGTGGAGTCTTTGTTGATGCTGCATACATGAATGGCTGCTAACATAGAAACAGTCGCTGCTGTGATAGTAGTAGGCGACGTCCGCTACACCGCAAACCAATCCTACAACTTCGGGACCGGCGCTCCCTACGATGGCTGGTTCCCAAGGACTTCAGAGATGCGCGACAACCTCGACAACTACGCCGACATTATGCGGAATTGGTGTGTCGACACTGACCCTATCTGCGCCGCTCATCTGCCAGACTTCGATGAGGAGAGCCGTCTCAACTACTACGATCTGGACTCCGAATCCGCGGCCAGCTGGATCAAATCCGTCGCCTCACTCACCGCCGATTCCGACTTCACCACAGCAATTCCTACAAGTGTGTCGGGCACAGTGCAGGACTACGCCACTATCGGCACCGCCACGCCTTCGGGATCAGTCACGCTCGACACGACGTGGACCAGCTCTACCTCCTACGCAGCCTGTACCGCTACTTCCTACTCGCAATATGCCTCGAACGGGACTTCTTCTACAACCAAATCTACGTCAGCATCGGGCAGCTCGACGGAAGGCACAACAACGAAGGCTTCTACCCCTACCCAAGCTGCTGTCACGCGTACGTCCACCGGCACGGCGGACCCAACTGCTACGGACAATGCTGGAGCAATGTACAATGCGGGAGGCGGCTTCATTGGAATATTATGGGCCGTCTTAGCGGTAATGTTTATTTAGCTTGGATGATCTTGGTTGTAATGTACAATATAAATGTCTAGAATTTAATCTTGACGAGATGGTGATTGAGTCGGCACGCTCAACCTGAAAGTCTTACTTGGACATCCGTTACAAGGACGTGATGGACTCACTACAACCTTTCCATAACTGTCACGTCTCCACAGCTTTAGGCAGAGCAGAGCACACCTCGGAGAATCCACATCAAATGTGAAGGCAAGCAATCTACATAAAAGATCGGAGGTAGGTAATTCGTTTCCAAACCCTACAGCATACAATAATACAACGCTACGAACGCTCACTCAAAACCCACCATGCAATCATCAAATATCCATGCTCCACCGTTTCGTCACCTTCCGCTTAGTGTGCTCGTGAATCCACTCTGGCAGCTGGAAATCAGGCGTGTACCAACTATCGTACAACGGCTCCGGGTCGCTCTCCTCGGTGCCATCCTGCATGGGAAATCTCGTCTGCGCTGGCCTGGGACTTGTTGCAAAGTCCTTTGAAGTGAAGACCTCTGACTTGAAAGTTCGGAGAGCGGGATCCACGCCTTGGAGGACTTTGAGTGAGTCGTCGCGTACGAGGAGGGGGGAGCGTCGGGAGAGTCGATCGCGTGCCGTTGGATGGGGATCTTTGCGTGGGAATGGATTGACAGGTGCCTCGAGAGGCGTGTAGAAGTCGTTCTCGTCGGCGGCCACGGAGTTGTCGGAGGCAATGGTAGACAGCTGCGGTCTTGAAGCGACTTTCCGCGCGCGTGCAGGCTGAGGCGCGAGATCAGGATTCCGGATTACCGTTCGTGCAGAGTTACCCGAGTCCTCCGAGAGTCCAGGCTGGAGAGCGGCGGATCGTTGCTTCGGACTTCCGTCTAAAGCAAAGTCTCGCTCGTCGGTCGTCCGTCTGTCGTGTCGCTGGCCAGAGGGATTACTCGTTGGTTGGAGCGTACCCTCGCGGGAGAGAGGTGGAGTCCTAGGTCCTTCGCCGTGTCGGATCTTGTGCTCCATAATCCTCCGACTGACTTCCCGGGAAAGTGGAATCCCGGATCTCACCGATAGCCTGCTCCCACCACTGTCGCTTCGGCTCCTAGACGATCGATCTTTGCCGCTCATGAACTCTGCCGTGGGTGGAGGCGCCATAAGCCACTGCGCTTCCTCCTTCGAATGGATCGTCGTTACAACAGCAGGGTGTCGATCATTAACCTCCGGATCCAGGTACCCATCCCCAAACCGCGTTTTCGCCTTCGCCGGTCTCGTGATCCCGCTCAACCCACTAGCGGACCCGTCCAACGTACTACTCGACGCCAACCGCTCCCTGGAAAGATTGATGTACGGCTCATCCTCCCGCTGAAACTGCTGGATATGCCACTTGCTGTCCACCCTCCCGTCCCGACTACTCACATCGCGCTGACTTAGGTTCGTCGAACTAGGTGTCTGGCTTCCAACAGTCCTATTCGTCGCACTTGTCTTCAGACCCCTTCTCACATCTTTCGCCGACCCAGTCGCATTCCCCTTCTTCCTCCCCCGCGCCACCAATGTAGGCCCCGCAGCGATCTCAGACTGCCAGTACGGGTTCGTTGAGCTCGGCGAAGGGTGGTGATACGCATCCGGCATTTCCGCCTGCAGCGCCTCCCGCTCCGCCCGGCCGCGTACAGCCTCTTGCTTCCGCTTCTTGCGGTACCGCGCATCGGCGCATGGTGCGCAGGAGAGGTAGTAGAAGATGGCCGACTGGATTCCACGGTGGAGCGCCATGCCAGCAATTCACTCGTGTCGCTAGCTCAGTGTTGCGAGAGACGGGTAGTGAGGTTGTTGTGAACAGATGATGCGGCGGCTATCTTTGCTCGTCGAAATGCATGCTGTGGTTGTGGTGGACCGGTAGCTGTAGGCTGCTAACGAGTGCATGTATGCTGTCTGGATGTCGTCAGATCGCGTGGAGTAGGCTTCTAGAAGTAACGCGGTAGGCAGGTGGGCTGGGCAGGTACGAGTGCGGGCGCTGCGACGGGTGATCCGGATGGTGAGCAGGTTCCTTGGGTCGCGATGAAAGTAAGGTGCTACCAGCGCACTCTATTTGCCGCTATGCAGTTGTCTCCGCCGTGAAATCAAACGTTATCCGCCGTTGTATGAAGTTGTATCGTTCAAAGTCTCCCCTGGATCTAGTTGTGTCGTTCAAACAACGTTGCGGCAGATGTAACGTCAGAGCAAAGCGCCGTACCTCCTTCGAGGCTAGTGTTGGGTATCTATTTGCGATCTGCCTAAAGGCGCAGTCACACCAGTTTCGATTGTCACAGGACGTGATGTCGTAGAAGAAATGAAGGAATGAGAACGAAAACGCAATGGTCATATTTGTCCTCGCACTGCAGAACGAGATGGTGCGATTGAGTGACATTATCGACGCAAGGGCCCGCCATGCCCCTCGAAGAGCTCCATGCAGCCACGCGCTCGTCCCGAGCCCGCCGCAGGTTGCTTGGTTGAAGCATGTGCGACTGCACGACATCCGATTCGCTTCCCTCGTTGCAGACGTGGTTGTCATCGTGTCACTGCAATGGACCATCCCCCAGCGCTCCGTCACGCGCTCAATGGCAAGCACACTCCTGCTTGCGATTGCACGCGTCCTCGACATCCCGAACGCCATCGGGAGCGTAGCGGTATAGATGGTCGCACCCGACAGATGCAGCACGAACATAGATCGGTCCAGGAGATCGGATTGAGGCACCACGAGATGCACGTGCTGCCATGTCCATCGAACAGATTGCCGGGCCGATGCCATATGTTTCTACTCGCACTCAAAAAATCAGCGTTGGTTCTGCTCAAGCAAATGAAGGCGCTTATTTTGTCCGATCATCATTATGTCAGACTTGCCTTTGGAAGTCATAGACGTCCCTCCCGCAGCCTGACCACAACCACAAGGGCGGGCTAGATCTGCAGGAGGTTTGTGCGACATCTCGTAAGTATCTGAGACAGAGCAAGATACACTCCGTCCCATCATCATGTGATTATATGATGGGTGTAAGCGATCTTTGCACTTACTTTGATGATGGCCAGGTGGCATATGTCGATTCAAAAGCGTAGGAGGCTAATGCAGCGACTACGCAATCGCCTGAGTCCCTTTGGTCTTTCGTGCTTCCATCTTCGCGGTGCGGGCGCCGAACTGAATCTGTATTCTCGTCAATGACCGCTGGAAGTCGCGCAGAGGTGTAAGGACTTACAGCCCGCTTCTTCTCCTTCGCAACAGCTCGCATCCCAAGCTTCCAGGCTAGACACCGAAGCCCCTTCTTGCTCTGCTCAAGCATGCTGCCATCCTCGACATACGGTGATTCTGCGTCGACAGGCATCTCCGCAAAGCCACACTTCTCGTCAACAGGTACTGCGAGAGCCCAACTCAGCAATTTCTCGTCCAGATAGGGAAACCGCACTTCTCGTCCCCAGTGGCTCATGACCCGATCGTCCCGTCCAAGGTTCCGTTGGCCTAGCCTACTGACATCCAGCTGTAGTTCATCAAGTAGAGCAGGTGTTCCGCCACGGCGGTAGGCGGTTGCGTGGCGTGTATAGCCGCCGAAAAGCTCATCTGCGCCTAGCCCGGATAGAAGCACCCGAGCGGAGGTTGTGTACTGAATGGTCGTGCCATTCGACGTGTCGGTGACTTGGCCCTGGCCACGTGCGGCGAAGTATAGAGCCAACGATATGCTCAGATCCATTTCTGTGTTGTGCGGGTGCATGAGGGATATTACAGCCTGACGGTGCTCATTCGTCTCAGTGTATGGTACGTTGACGGCAACAAAGCGCCACAGCCGTCCAGGACATGCCTGTTGTAGTTCTGCAAAGGATGCTCTTCCTGTGACGCGATCCGGACAAAGCTCGTAGGCTGATGCACTGCCGTCAACAAGAGAGCTGTGAATGCGCGGGTTCTCGAATGCCACGTTCAGGAGGTCGATGGGCTCGTGATTAGGTAGCAAGTCGTGAGCTATACGAGCCAGGACTGTGCAATCCAGGCCACCTGAGAACAGCACAGCAAGTTTCGATCTTGCGCAACCATCACTCATGGCGTTTGGCATAAGCGGTGGCCCAGGGATGGCTAGAACACGCAATGAAAGAGACTCGCGCAATAAGTCTTCGAGACGAGAGACCGAAGTAGATTGAGCGGTCAAAACTGCACCGTGAGATTGAATTGTCTTGTTCAACACAAGACGCGGAATAACCTACCGTTGAATGAGCGGTAGCTCATTGAAGACAGGTGGTGCTGGACCTACACTTTCATTAGAGCTTTGACTTTCGAGACCAGGATCAGCGAAATCATAAGGAGCATGGCCAACGGCGAAGTCTGCAAATTGGCGCTCCCCAGCAGGCTGTGGGTCAGTAGTCTTGCAAAGGGAAAAGCAGTAAATGCCATCTGCATTCAGCTCCTGCCACCCCTCTGTGTGATCGCCGCACGACACGCTGCTGAATATGACCTCTCCAGCTGCGGTAGTTCTGAACAGCAGCGAACGGCGACCAAGGAAGTCACGCCCAACGAACAGTATCCGTCTCGGCGCGTCGTAGAACACGATGGCATATGGTCCAGCTGCACGCGAAAGTGCTGTAGCTACATGTGCTGCACTTCGGTTCAATGCTCCTGGGTTGTGGCCCTCGGTGAAAGAGGTCACAGTGTCAGTAAGAAGCTTGTGCACTGCTTCAGTATCGTTTCCAGTCCTCGGTTCGCCATCAATACACCAGGCCTCTCCGTTCCAGCAAAGTATGCAGTCGCCATCAGGGTCCTGGAAAGGCTGTGTCACTGTCTTCGCACCGCGCAGGCTCAAGACCGTAGAGCAGAGGGTTAGATGAGCACCCTCGGTGGTTATCCTCACTGTTTCCTCACTGTCAGGGCCGCGACAGCGAAGACGATGGTGAAGCTCTGTAGACGGCGTGAGATGTGTGGTCCTGCTAATCGCGCAGAAGATGCCGCACATGATCACGCATCCGAGGTGACTGGTAGTATGTCGAAGGTGGAAAAGAGGAAGGTGGAAAGAGGAAGGTGGAAAGAGGTCGAGACTTTGGAGACTTCGCCAAGACAATCACCAGCTCGCTTTGTCAACCTCACGCCTGCCGGTCCGTCAACGAAACATCAAATACCTCCCTTCAAACTACCCCATCAACACCTCTCAAATCCCACAACCATGTCCGGCGCATCAACAGGCTCAACCGCCACAACCAAAGCCACCGTCTCCGACTCCAAAGACACCACCAAACCCCTCCAACCACAGAAAGCCGCGCAACTAGAGGAAGACGATGAGTTTGAGGACTTTCCTGTAGAAGGTATACCCCCTTCCCCCCCTCCCCCTCTCGCCATACAGTGGGAAAGAGGTTTAGACTGACTTCGATGTGCCAGACTGGGCAAAAGAAGAAGAAGTAGGCGCACAGCAAGGCGGCACAACCACGACGACACATCTGTGGGAGGAGAGCTGGGACGACGACGATACTACGGATGATTTTAGTGTGCAGTTGAAGTATGCTTGAGTGGTTTCGTAGGAGTGGGGATGGATGGATTGCTAACGCTGTGTAGGGAGGAGCTCAAGAAGATGGAGGGACAGAAGAAGTGAGCTTGCGGAGCCAAAATAAGATGAATACCAGCATAAGCGTCGGCGTCTGGCGCACGAGGGCATGAGGAGGATCACGGCGTGATATCGGGCAGCGCATTCAAGGCGCATGGGAATGATGGACTGCTAGGCTATGCTGCATCTCTCGCGTCATCAAGCAAAGATATCTACCTACAGCCGCGCCCCACGGCCTGCGCACAAACCATCAGAGCTCATCACCCCAATTGCCAGTTCTCCCAGTACCACTACTTACTCGAGAGCGCCGAAACACCAGGGAGCTCCTTCCCCTCCAACAACTCCAACGACGCTCCGCCACCCGTGCTCACATGGCTCAGCTTGTCCTCAACCCCATACTGCGCGGCCACAGTCGCCGTATCCCCGCCCCCAATAATCACAATCTTCCCACTCTGCGCCGCCTCCACCGCCGCATCCATCGTCGCCCTCGTGCCCCTCTCAAACTTCTCCATCTCAAACACCCCCGGCGGTCCATTCCACAGGATCGTCTTCGCCTCATTGATCGTCTCCTTGAACAGCTTAATACTCTTCTCCCCACAATCCAACCCCATCCACCCATCTTTGATCCCATCCTTATCCTCCGCATACCCAGTATTAGCGTCCTTGGCAAACTTATCCGCCGTCACGTAATCCACCGGTAACGTAATCTTAACCCCATTCTTCTTCGCCTTCTCCGCCAGCTCCTTCACCTTCTTACTCCCCGCCTCATCGTACAAAGAATCCCCTATCGCCATCCCATCCAGCACCTTCTTGAACGTGAAAGCCATCCCGCCACAGATGATAAGCGAGTTGACTTTATCCAGCATATTGTCAATCAGCTGGATCTTATCCGACACCTTCGCCCCTCCCAAAATCGCCAGGAAAGGTCTCTGCGGACTCTCAAGCGCTTTGGCAAAGTACTCTAGCTCCTTCTTCACCAGAAAACCCGAAGCTTTCTGCGGGAGGTCCACGCCGACCATGCTGCTGTGCGCGCGGTGAGCGGTGCCGAAGGCGTCGTTGATGTAGATGTCCCCCAAGGCCGTAAGGCCCTTACGGAACTTCTCCACGTCGCCCTTGTCGGCTTTGGTCTTGTTGCCGTCTTTGTCTTTGCTGCTGCCCTCTTCTTCGATGTGGAAGCGCAGGTTCTCGAGGAGGACAATCCCGCCGTTGGAAGTGCCGTTCACGGTCTTCTCGACCCCTGGGCCCACGCAGTCTTCGGTGAAGGTGACTTTCTTGTCTAGAAGCTTCTCGAGCTCCGCGGCGATGGGTTTCAGGCTGTACTTTGGGTTGGGCTTGCCGTCTGGGCGGCCGAGGTGGGACATGAGGATGACGGCTTTGGCACCATGTTCGGTGGCATATTTGATTGTGGGCAGGGCGCCGACGATGCGTTGGTTGTTGGTGATTTTGGAGTTGGTTTCTTTGTCGAGGGGAACGTTGAAGTCGACCTGGGCTTACTGTTAGCTTGCGATCTCTGCCACGGAAGGTTTGTATAGCTGCTCGCAAGAAGAAGCACATACTCGGATCAGGACGCGCTTGTCCTTAAGATCGCAGTCTGTAATCGCGAGCTTGTTGGAGAGCGACATGATGGCTACGTTGTTCGGAGTTGTTGGTAGAAGTTGAGACTATCAAGTGGGCTGTTCACACGCAGCTTCTGGTACAAAGGGTCAGTGTTCGTATCTCAATGGCAATAGCAGTCAGAAAAGTTGAGCGTGACGTGACGTCTAGCGGGGCATGGAGGGGCGTTGAGGTTGGCACATGCACAGAAGAACAGCAGGCAGGCACAAACGGGCCGAAGGACGGCAGGCGCTCATACAACGTCGGCCAAATCGTAGTAGATGGACCCAAGAGATCTACAGTAGGTACAACACATGCAGGACTCGTAGCCAGAGTCCAACGCCAGACACCATGCATTAAAGCAACTCAACATCCAACACGCTGTCCTCGAAACAATTGCTTCCCAATGCCCGATGCCAACAACGCAAGTAAAACACAGCACGATGGGTGCCAGCTCAGGGTGAGCTCTCGTTCGAAGGCACAGGCAGTACCGGTTCTTCGGACGAGTTGCTCATCGAAAGGTAAGCAGTCCACGCAATACCTATCGTGCTTACGAAGGGCTATGTCATGTTAGCTCGCGTTGCATTGGCAGAGGTATATCGAGAGGACTCACAATCTGGAACTGTATAGGTACAAGCCGGAAGTTGATGATCTGCACCAGCGGCCACACCATGTAGTTCGCTTTTAGTGCCGGCATGTAGACGTCCTGGAATTTCCGGATCACGGCTCGCTTGCCGCCGCCTTCGGCTACGGTCATGAAGGTGAAGAAGCATGCGAGACCTGTTATACCACAGTCAGCATGCTGCTTTCGGCTAACACTAGGCCGAGACCAGGGGTTTGTAGGAAGTTCTGAAGCATACCGCACGGCGCAAAGATCAACTGATCAAACGCAACCCTCCTAAGCGCATTCCCCGTCGCCTTCCCACCCCCAATCGGAAATGTATGCTCCAGGAAGCTAAACCACTTATGTTGCACCGGCGCCATCATAAACCCATACGCCATAAACCTCGTCAGCCTCTCGAAGTCGAACGGCGGGGGTCCACGCTTCGACGCCGGAGTCATGAAGTCCTCTTCCGGCCAGGGTACCTTCTTGTCCAGCTCGCTGATGTCGATGGAGAAGAAGTCGTCCTTGCCGTCGATGTCGGGGTTGAGCTGTTTCTGCCGTTGGCGCATCTGGAGGGCTGTGAGTGTTTGAGCGACGGTGTCCGCTATGCCACCAAGGACCTGCGGTGTTGTGTTAGCAGGATCGAGGGTGGTAGCTGGTGTGGTGAGGTGGAGGACGTACAGCGTTGACGATCATGGTCGTAAGAACTGGCCGGTTGGCATAGTAGCCATTGAACTTCCGCACCAATATCGTGACCATGGTGAACTGTATTATGAAGATGATCGCATGTAGGAGTGGCTGCGACGTAGTGGTATCAGTACGTGAGGTTCCACGTCCATGTGAACTTTGCGCAACGGTCGTAAGGGCATAAGTGCGATATCATGAATCATGATGCCTTCCTTCACCGTTGCGCTTGTTCAGTAAGGCAGGAGGCACATACATATTTCCCATAGATGTATCGGCTGTTCAACTGCCGCAGCACCCTCCTCCTCGTCTCGTTGACCACCATCTTTGCGACTACTTCAAAACAGCGCAGGGTGATGCGATCGGGCACTCAAGGCGTAGGTGTGACGTTGGGCGCGGGCACGTGCGGATGGTTCGGAATAGGTCGTACGACGGGGAATGCTGGCAAGGCGGTATTGCGCGAGTAGAGAGATCTGGTGGGCGGAGGTGTTCTAGAGATCGGCATGAGGGTGTACGGAGAGGTCACCGGCTTCTTCGACGATGCCTGATCCGCCGCTCGGCGATGGATCTCCGGGAGGGATTCGGCCTGCGCCACCGAACTCTTCTCCACCAAGCGCATATATGCACTTTAACTTCACGTTGTGCAACAATTGCGGAAAGGAACACTTCGAGTGACACTCGATTCTCGGATGCAGTCGAGCACAATGGCACCAGCTGGGACATCTAGTGTCCAGACGCAATTCAAAGCTCTTTCATCCACCGCTCGCCTAGATGTTCTTATCCTCGATGGAGGAGGTGACAACACACCAAAACCTTCGGCAGAAGGGTCTAAAGATGATCCAACACGACTATCGTCGCGTCGTAACCTCTACTTTGGTATCTTGACCCCGTCAAAGGCCATTATCAGCTGTTCACTTACTGATCGATAGGCCGACAGACGAGAAAGCACGAATCACACTGCGATTGAGGACGTCCGGTGATGAAGAACAACTACGAGACATACTCAGCAAAGTAGAGATTACCTTGACTGCTCATGCTACGGACGCTGTCCCGCAAGGATCTGGAAATGCCGCGTCAGCCTCTGGGAAGCATGACCTGACCTCGAGAGTGATATCTGGCAAAGACGTCGACGATTTTGTCACTTCTGAAAACCACATATATGCAATATGGAGACCGACCTTGCATCTTATTCGGCCGCAAATTAGGCTCCAGCGGCCAGCTGTATATTTCACCGCCTATATGAGGATCAGCACTGAGGCTCTCGTTGAGTCTAAGCAGAAGGCGGCCGAGTACTTGGAGAGCTTCGAGCCTCTGCCAGAAAACATTCTGGAGCCTCTGAACTTTGACCTGTCCTTTGGCGACGGTGACATCTATCTCTCTGAGTCCCTGATTTCGAAGACCGCTCCTCCGGTGGGCTCGTTGCAGGACAGTGTAAAGCCCATACGAGGTGCCTCGAAGCGTGCATTTCCTATCATTCCTGCTCTATTCACACGAATAAAATACTCGGTTTTGCCGGATACTCTCATTGCAAGTCTGCATCTAGAGGCATCCAGACTCATTACAGGAACTCTGACCGTCCATGATGTGGCTTTGGATACACCGCACGCCACAGTTGAGAACATAAGTCCGCTAAACGGACCGAAAGCGACAAAAGCTGGAGACGAGATCGTTCTTCTATACAAGATCAAACGCCAGACTCAAAGCGACGCGGCAGACTCCTCTTCAGTGTTCGTCCATATCGAAACCACATTGACATTGAGTTCAACGAGCAAGATTGACCTCGACACCAAATGGCAAACCAAGGTCGACCTCTCATCCCTATCATCGAGGCCAGTATATAAATGGTCTCGCCCACTCAGCGCTGGAAGTCAACAAGCAGCAGGGCTTTCGTTCAGAGATGCTCCGCCCCCCTCACTACCAGATGTGGAACCAAAAGTCACGACAAGCGAACAAGGCGTCATCTTCAACATCATAGCACCCGCTACAATCTCTAAGGACGACGACCTCGAACTCGACATCCAATGTATCAACCGCAGCGACCGACCACGGCGGTTCGCGCTTGTCACTCTCCCACCCAAAAGAAACCCAACGATGGATCCGAGCAACGAGCAAATGTCCAAGCGTAGTACAGAGCAGTCGAAACGAATGTCGAACACATTCATTGCAGAGCCCACCCAGACTAGACGCCGTTTAGACGTCCTCGACCTGAACCCAGACTTTCGTATCGGTCCGTTGCCGCCTGGCGCCATTTTTGAGACGAAGATGAAGTTCCGTACGTTGACTATGGGTAGCCTCGACCTTGGTGCGCTTCGGATAGTGGATCTTGATACGAGGCGGACTGTTGATGTGAAGGACCTACCAGATGTGATCGTGATGCCGGAGGCTTTACGGACGGAAGAGGTTGTGGCAGAAGAAATGCCGCAAAGCGAATGATCATGATCGAAATGTTCCACGCTATGCTATCGCTTGTACGCTCGATGGACTAATGCAGCACTACATACCACCAGCTATTGAGAGCGCCGAGATGTATCTATCCAAGACCAGGAGCATATTATTGCGTTTAACAATCACTGCATATGCTGTTGAGCGCTAGGCCTTGAGCCTCCGCTGCTCGCACTTCACGCACACTGGGTCCTGAGAGTCGCCGCGAAGGAAGTACCTTCCATCCTGAAACTCGCCATTGCACTCCTGCAAATTGTCAGCATATATTTCCCAACCGTAAGCCTGAGGGCTTGAACATACCACACAAACAAAACACCCCCCATGCCAATCATACCCCAACGCCTTCACCACCGTATCCACAACAGGCTTCTTGCACTTCCGACACTTCGAACTATACCTATTCGTGTGACACCCCACACACCACGCATACCCATCCTTCTCCACAAACGGCGTCGAGCTATCAAACGGATCCCCACACTGCGCGCAGAAGAAATGCCCAGCATGCCACTCCGCTCCACAAGCCACAATGACCTCGCCCTCGATGGGCGTTTTGCAGCTTTTACACCGCGGGCTGAAGAGTTCGTGGAAGTCAAGGTGGCAGTAGAAGCGGAGGCTGGGGTCGCCGTCGGTGTATTCGAGGTTGTAGGCTTCGTCGTCTGTGGTGCCTTCTGGTAATGCTACGCCGGCTCCGGATTGGCGGGTGGCGATGCGGTCGAGGCGGTCGGAGCGCTTGTTCTCGGGTTCGGGGTAGAAGGCTACGAGTTCGAGGTTGGTGTGGCATTGATGGCATACGAAGCAGCCCGGGTGGAAGCGTTCGCCGGCTGCGCTGAGGATGCGGCCAGCGATGGGGAGGGCGCAGTGCGCGCAGAGGGTGCCGGACTGGCGGATGGAAGGGGTGTAGTGCGGGCGGGACTTGGGTAGAGGCGATGTGGCGGCATGGTGAGGTAGAGGTCGTCCTGGTGGCTGATGTTGAGGACGTGGAGCTCTTGCAGACCGTGCTTCGGGTTCTTCTGGCCCAGAGATATTGATCGAGGGGGGCTCAACAGAGATTGATGGTGGGTCAATCGCAATCATTGGCGTCATGGGACCCGATCGAAAGTCTGCGGGCTCTGCAAACTCAGGTTCCTCCGGCAGGACGATACCCGGTATGCTTGGCCCATCAGGGACAACGATGGTAGGTATAGGAGGTGGTACTGCGTCCATATGTCTTCGAGGGCCGCTACTAGGATGTGGCTCTGTCTGGGAGCGACTCAATGTGAAGTCTGGCTTTGGCGACGTCCTGCCGAGAGGAGACTGTTTTTCTTCAAGCACAATTTCCTTCGGCCTCCAATCCTGCTTGAAGCTCACGATCGGTCGGCCCGGCTTGTCGCTGACAACTGTTGGTCGCGGTAACTTTGGACTGTAGTCACTTCTCTGTTTGCTGGTCGCAGCTCGGATGTCATCGCTGCGAATCTCCATGCCTTCCTTGGTTGGTGTTTCCTTGGCCGTTGTTTTCTTGGTCGGTGTTTCATCGTTGGATATTGCTTTGACCGGCGTTACTTTCTGCGGAACTTCATCGGCATCTCGATCACCAGCACTTGGCGGTGTTGGTGGCAAGGGTTCATTCGACATGTACCACGGCCTTTTCGACTGGCTGGGAGGATTCTTCTGAATGTCGATACTGTTTGGACGGGACGGAATTGTCATGATCGGCTCCGAGTTCGAGCGCTCAAGCTTATCGGCCTGCATTCGTACCCTGGCAAACGGGTTCTTGCGGACATACGTGGGTAGTTCTATTGCAATAGCCGCAATGATCGGCGGTTCAACGACGGTGTCTGGACGAGCCGGCGAAGAATGGTCTTCTTGAGGATCCTCCCATATTCGATCGTTGGGATTCATGAACATCTTCTTTTCGCCGCTCAATATACGTTTCTTGCTTCCACTGCTCGTCCTTCGATTTGCTTGCTCGATATCATTCGCCACAGCTTCGGCCAGACCACCGTAGCTTTTGCCAGATGGTGTTCGGCGATTCTTGCCGACAGACATGATTCCTGATGGCGGGCTGACCTTTCGCAGTACTTCCATACTCTTGCGCTTGTTAGTGAGCGACGGGTTGCACGTGTCGCTCTGACTACCTCCAGAAGTACTTCGGCTGCCCCCGGAAGCGCTTCGCTGTGCTGCCATAGGCATCGCGTCCTGGCTGTGGCTACGCTGGTAGCTCCCCTTCCGCAGGTGTTGGCGATAGTCTCGAGGCACGTCCGGGTTAGCATATGGTGCATTGGCGGCAGCCTCAGCATCGACCGGATGCTTGTGCTTCCAGACCAACTCTGCTGCTTCGTCCTGAGCTGCAGAGTGTAACTTCTTCTCTTCCTCCATATCCATATCCTCCAACGCCATTCGCAACGAGCGTACTTCCTGTCTCTCCATCCACCGTGTGCCACTCTCCATATATGGCATGTCCGGTTTTGTTCTTTCAGGCATCTGTATATCTGACGAGGCGTCCGAAGGCACAGCTGATGGAGGCCGCACCAAAGCACGACCAGCAAAAGGTCCCTTGGCAGACACATTCGACTCGGTCCGCTGGTGCAATAAGCGTGGTGCTGGCATCACCGGCATACTATTACTGGTAGGTAAAACTGGTCGTTCCGGCTGTATAGGAGCTACCACGTTTGCCTGGGTTTCGGACCTCTTCAAGCCGCCGAATCTTGATGGTGGTGCAGGGCGTGAGCCTGTGGGTCGGGCGAGCTTGGTCTGGCGGAGGCTGTCGAGATAGGAGGCTTGTTGGTCGTTGGTCATGTAGGTTGGGCCTGGAGCCGGCCGATCTCGTGGGTTGATCATCGTGGTAGGGTATGGTTGCTGGGGCTTCGTTTGGAATGTAGATGCACGCAAAACCAGAAAGCGACCGTGAAAAGTATCGACTACCCAATGCAGACACCCAAAGACGCGAATATGCAATGCAATGCAGTAAAAGTGTTCCAATCAATACCCTCGTGTAACGATGATCGATGAGCTCGTCCTACGTTCGTTCGTGCACTCCAGAATTTACACAACAAGTATTGCGAGGGGCAACGTCCAAAAGCTGTTTAATTTGTGATTGGGTCAAATTCCCCGGCGCTAATTCCGGTTCTTCCGATATGGCCATAAGGATGCCCATGTCCCTCCACGACGCTGTCTTTTCTTCGAGAGGCGGCACGAGGTGCAAGTTTGATCCACGTCTCCAGCTTTCGAGTGTCTCAGCCTCGGTGTTCGTTCTCGAAGCCCAGAACAGAGCAGACGCCACTGCAGCGACTGAGATCACACGCTCGGGACTTCACACCACGGAGAGCGAGCGCGACCTCACTGGCTTGGAGACTTCTGCTCGAGATACTGGACTGCTCTGCAACTACATCCATCGGGTCTCTGTCACGAGATTCTGAACAAACACTAGCGCCATGGTCATTGTGGCCAATCAGCGGCAACTTAACGACATCGTTTATGTGCATTCTCGAATTTGCGAAGCAGGAGCTGTGGGCATGAAGCGCATGAGGCAGGAGCGACTGACCAGAAAATCCAACAAACGCTAGCGTGGTTGTGCAACAGCCCAATCAGCGATGTGAGAGGTTAGAAGATGAGAGACCGATAACGCATAAACGACGTTTCCCCCTTGCATTCGTATAGAGTTGCTTTACCGATAACTATCACTACCAATACTGCAGAGTTCGAGAACGATGCAAACCAAGCTCGCGTCTAGCATGGAGGCATCTAGTCCACCTTCGAAAGAGCAAAGTCTCCTCGCGACATCGATGTTGGGATGCCCCATCTGAACACAAGTGTCGAAAGAACGCGATGGGACTTGTGTTGAGTTTATATATTCGATTCATGCCGACGCGCGGACTTCATGCATGTACAGAATGCCATCCAAGCGAGTGCTATCGGATATCAAACGCATCCAGCCATCCAGTCTCCCACAATCCCATCCCATGTGTAGAGATCCTGGTCATCAAAACGCCATTCGCTATCCCGAACGATATCGTAACCGTTCTAAGCAAGCTCGTGCCGCCCATGCTTCCTCTCCAGCTCCGGCCGCCATCCATCACCACCATCCTCTTGTCGTGCTTCTCTCTCACTGCCGGAGAACGAGAACGCGCTGACTTCGTCCCAAGATGGGTAGTGCACCATAGGGGAGTACCTTCTCTCGGGATTCCGGATTGGAGGCATGATAGGTGAGACTACATCGTCAGCTTCTTCGTCTTCTGCAGAGGCGAATGGATTCTGGTGGGTTTCTGGTCGTGCTGATGGGGAGGGCATTTGCGTCATCATCAGGGGAGAAAATGGTGTCGGAGGCCGTGAGTTCCGCATAGAGCTTGATGAACGTCGGTTCGCTGGCTCGGCGTGGTCGAGCTGTGATATCGCTTGGCCGTCTAGTTCATGGGTGTTGAGAGCCACCATCGAACGCTCCTGTGGTGTGTAGAACGGATTTTCGTCCGAGTTCGATCGACTGCTGTCATGAAGCGAGTACGCTGGGTGCGTGTTCATTGGCGGAGTATTTCCACGTTCAACTACAGCCATTTGAGGGTACTTGTGTTGGTGCATGTTCGAAGGAGCTCCAGCCGCGGAGACGTAAGTGGTCGTTCCGAACGTATCGGGTCGTTGGGCGTCAGGCATCCAGGAGCCGTTGGAACGCATTGACGGAGTGCTGCGACGCAGGAAGAAGCTCCCGTTGTCCTTCTTCCGGCGATGGAGGCAGAAGAAGACGAGTCCCAGCAGCGCGAGCACGGCCACTCCTACCACTGCGCCGATAATGATTGCTAGTCGCTTGTCGTCCTTGCTGCCGTTTCCTTTGGGAGTGGACTTGGCCTCGGTCTCCTTAGCGTTGGTGGCGGCGTGCGTTTTACTCAACGAATCCGTCGTTTGCGCAGTTGGTGTGCTGCTCGTTTCGCTTGTCTGGGTTGGGTCGAACGTGTAAGTATGTGTGCCGATGACAACCGTAGTTGGGAACGACAGAGTCCTGATGTTGACGATTGTCTGAGATGGGTAGTTCTCCGACATTAATGAGTCGGCGATACTGAGCAGTGCTTGCGGTACATCCTGTGTTGATGTTGTTGAGGGAGCTGCTGTGGTTGATGAAGAATCCGCTGCCGTTGGCGAGGATGATGTAGCTTGAGGCTGTCGTATCCGTATCCGCGCCGCCTCTGAAGATGTCGCCAAAAGTCCGAGTGCTATCGCACGAGCGACATTCGTTGCCCGAACCATATTGAGCAGTAAGTGACTGAGTTTTGGAGGATTGAAGATGGTTTTCCTGAATAGAGAATGGATGTGCAGGAAGCAAGAAACGGAAGAAAGTCAAAGAGTCTGTAATGTATGAGGCGAGCAACCGTCAAGGAATGACTCGGGTGGATAGATGACAGAAAAGTCAAGGGTGTGCCTTGAACCGCTTACGACAGCACTGACTTGAGAGAACAGCGAACCGTGAGAACTGATATCTCGGGAAGAGATTCGAGAACCAAGGCTGTGCAGAACACCACAGCGTCTACAGGCCGATCCCCGAAAGATCGTCCTTGAGCATACCAAGAACATCATAGACTTGCCTCGACTTGCCCAAATATCCCAGGCGACATTCTCCCGGTATCTCAAGGGTAAGCGAGGTCTTCCAGAAGACGTCTCCAGCGCCCCCAATGGCTGGTTCCTGGCTGGTTCCTGGTTATCGAAGCGCCTCGTACGCAGGGCGATGCATGATGAAGTCAGAGAGACCCGAGACACGGGAACAGTGACAGGGGAGTAGACGTTGCCCAGACGTCTTTCGACCGTTTGCCGACACAACGTGGACGCTCGAGCGCCATCTGTGGCTGTCGCGGCAGAGATGCTGTGGCGCTGGCCAATTGAGAAAGAGTCTGAAGGGCCTCAGCCACTATAAGATCTGCGTTATCGTCCTTCATGTGGCAGGTGAGTGCAGATCGCGGCAGGGCCCAGTTCGCTGACGATTTTCGAAAAGGTGAAACCGGCTTTCCGAGGCGGGGATTCTCGGAAGGACGGTCTGCTGTTGGCGACTTCGGTTTTGCTTTACGTGGGGCTGTGCTCATCAATTCTACTGTTGCCGAGCTTTGTTGATTCGGCGTTTCATCGCGAGCGGTAAGCGGTCCGGGTTGACGTGTTTGAGTGATGAAATTGCTGTCAAAAGGAAAAGTTGAAGTGAGGTCACGACTGTGGCGGTGCGTTCACGTGATGTGTGGCGCAAAAATGAAATCGTGGTCAAGCGTGAGAGATCCTGAGATGCCATTGTACAACCTAACTCGAACGCTGCATAGGCCTCTTCGCCCATTCTGGTATCAACAGACACCTACTGCTTATCAAAATGATACCTCAACCACTCCCCCACGGCCCTCAAACTCTCCCATCTCACACCCTCATTATCATCCTGCATCAACGCCATCACCCTCGCCTTCAGCCCAAACCTCTCCAGCTGCGGCCTCTTCTCCGGACACTCCTTCACCAAGAACGCAACATCGTTGCACCCGATAGCAAGCACTTGCTTGTCGTTAGCCCAGTCTTTGCTCAGAATCTCCGCGAGCTTCTTGCAAAGACCGCCCTTGTCTTCCTCGATGATCTGTCTAGCGTTCTCGCGCCAGAAGTCTGCGCTCTTGTGAGGTGGTGACCAGCGCAGGTGGCCGCTGTTGACTTCGGATGCGTATTCGGAGAATGTGGTTTGGGAGGATGTGTATTCGGTCATCAGCTCGCAGAGATTGTCCAGGTCTTCGTTGAGATCTTGGTCGTTGAGGTGGCGGGTCTTGAGGTTCGAGAGGACGGCGGGGAGTTTGGCAGGTAGGGCGGCGGGCATGAGTGTTTCCTTATTGTATGCTAGAAGATTGTTGAGGGTTCCCAAAAGCAGGCGTGTAGTCTTTTCTTTTGGTGATACACGCAGGAGCTGTGTATACAGTGGAATGATGTCGTGTTCCTCGTCCAGACCCTTGCCGACAAGCTTGCCCTCGAACGAGAGCTGCCATATGACCATGAGAACGTGGTAGAGAAGCTGCAGGCCTACGCCGTTCCCGATCTTGATGTTCGACTCGGTTGCGCTGCGGATACTTGTGCCGGTTGAAGTGCCATTGTAGACAGTGCTGTCCGTGTCCTTCCCACCAGTCGCCGTGCGCAAGATCTCAATAAGTGGACCGAGTGTCTCCTTACGCTGCTTCCAGAATTGCTGCCTTGACTTTGTAGTACGTAGGAGTGCGCTGTATTCCTGAACGCCGATGTCTTGCAGATTCGAGTCCGAGGTGTTGGAGAGCGCAGCAATGTACGAGTATAGCTTCGGTAGCGCTTCATCGATCTCGGGAGTAGACTTCGGTTGCGCGATCAGGGCGTGTGATAGGAGTGACGAGAGGACTGAAGAGGCGAGTAGAGGTATGGGTTCTTCGGGGCTTGCAGATTGCTTTAGAAGCGGGAGTAAGGGCCTGTACGGCTGTGGGTGCTTGACCAAGGAGTCCGTCAGAGCAGGTATGTCTGTGTATGTTAGATGTTTTAAATCTGTCCCGTGAATATCTCTCATACCATCTATCAGGTCCCCCGTGAGCACAAGCATATAGTTGACGATATCCGTCCGCTTTGCAGCAGTCTCGAAGATGCTCTTGGTCTCGCCATCTCCAAGCAACAGAGCTGTGTATGTCTGCACATCACTCTCAATAGTCGATTTCCGTTGCTCCTTGCGAACCTTGTCTATCGCCTTGATCTTCTTGAGGTCTGCATCGGTGATTGTCTTTGCTCGGACAGCTCCCTCCCAGCTTATTGGACGAGCTCGAATGTTGTTCTGCAGTGAGAGGATGTAGCCCGGAGGATCGAGCGACATGGTCGGTCGCTGGTGTAGAGCTTCAAAGGTATCGGGTGGTCGAGGGAGGTAGCGTCGTCACTCTTCGGGCGCGTCTTCGGGCGGTGGAGGTGCGGTCGGTGGAGGTTCGCGGAGCTTCAGTTGGTGATTGAGATGCCTGATGTGAGCTTGGGTGGCGGAATGAATTGTGTAGATGATAATTGTTGTGACGGCAATGGTGTTTAAGGCTGGATGGCGATCAGTGGAAAGGCTAACTATAATAACAATAGTATCCTTGGCAGTAACGATCAGATTCAATAGTCCTTGAGCTAGTGAAGGGAGTTCTGCCATAACGGACACATGTTACATGTATGAAGAGGAATCTTACCTGTGAAAGAGTAAATATACCCAGCGGCCATCGTGATTGCAGTTTCCTATACTTCTAAAACATAGGCGGGAAAGCACAACTTATATATGGGCGCACATGAACTTTAAAAGTCCGCACTAGCGTCCAGGAAATGACACAAGCGTTGCTCTTGGCTGCCGTATGGCATATATTCGAGCATTACAACCAGATTTCAACTCATATATCTGCTTTCTACAGCTACCCTGCTAAGTGAAGCAGTGCAAGGGAGCCTTGGAGACATGGTGAGCCATTCCGTACTGCGTACCAACGATGATCTGACAAAGATCTTGTAGCCCGACCTTGAGAAGGAGTTGAAAAACGATCCGCCTTGCCACCCTCGAGCATGTGCCCTTCAAGGTGAGGCTCCGTCCACCTGACGGTGCCGAGGAGGACTGACAGGAGGAAGCATGCATACAAAAGAACAACTACGATGAGGGCAAGTGTCAGAACCTGGTAAGTCTTCGTCTGCTCTTCAGCGTCCTCGCCTCTATCGCAGCCGCCCGATGCTGACCGTCCTGCAAGGTGGACGAGCTGTACAAGTGCTGCGACCTCTTCTACCAGCGCAACGGCGATGATGCCTCCGCCGTTAGCTGTCCCAAGGCGAACCTCTTGCGGTGCGTCCTCGATCCCATGCACACCCAGCACACCACTGACCGCCTCGCAGCCTCAAGATGAAGCAACGAGCCGAAGGCAAATAGCCCCTCACCCCCAAAACCATCCCCTCCGAATAGAATTGTACATATGTTCGAGTTGTAACGCGCCACTGTCTCCAATCTTACACCCCCTGGCAGTATGGGATGAAGTTGTATAGCGAGCGTAGTAGTTCATCAATCTGAGGCGCACCGGAGCACGCTAGGAGACCTCGTGGGATCTGCACAAACATTGATAACGTGTTCGCACCGAGACTCTAATGGTGGCCTTATGACATTGTATGAAGAAAGAAGAAGAAGAGATCTCGAGATGGCTTGGTAAGAGGATTTTGATAGTGCTAGCGTGGATTTGGTAAGCGAGAAAAGGGACAGAAGTCTTGACATGGATGTCGATTTGTGAAGCTGTTTGGATGTCGTCCTTTCTTGTTCTTTGTCTACATATATGTTCAAAGTTGTGCAGATTTTACGGTATCCGAATAGCTCTTCTATAAGAGCCTCTACAATCTGTCGGCGTTCCTTGATTTGCTGTTTTCCAAGAAATCGTACCTCTACATCAAGTCAAAGATTCAACCCTTCTGCTCTGTTACTTGAAGCATCCCGAGAAACGATATACAACTCAAATGAAGCCGTGAACTCGTCCAGATCATCGACATATTCAACTCCTCCAAAGATGGCTCCCCGCAAGATCATCATAGACACCGATCCCGTATCTCCCTCCACCACCATCATCATCAAATAAACGTTAACCTTCCCCAGGGCGTCGACGACATACTAGCCATACTCCTCGCCTGCGCCGCCCTCCCCTCCGAACTCGAAATCCTGCTCATCTCCGCCACCTACGGCAACATCGACGTCCAAAGCTGTCTCCGGAACGTCGTATCCCTCTTCTACCATATCGAGAAGGAGATCGCGTGGCGGCGGAGCGTTGGTCGCGAGCCCGGTTTCGACGCGATGAGGAAGTCGAAACCGATTGTTGCTGTGGGACCGGATCATCCGCTGATGGATCAGAAGTTGATGGCGGATTTCTTTCGTAAGTTGAGGGGCGAGTAGTTGGGGAGGGAGCGAAGACTGATGTGGAGTAGATGGGACGGATGGGCTGGGGGGTATACATGATAGTGCTCGTCTGAATCTTATCACTTGATCGATGGCTGGCTAAGATTTTACAGCATCCCCATCTCTCGCCCGCCGACACGTGGAAACACCTTTTCGACTCCGCCTCCACTTCCAACGACCCAGAGCAAAGCCAAATCGCCTCAGAACTCAACAGACCAGAGACAGACTCCCTCTTCACCCCCTCCCGCTCCTCAGGCCATACCGAGATCCTCCGCCTCCTCCGCGAACACGACCCGGATACCATCAGCATCGTCGCCATTGGCCCGCTCACTAACCTCGCGCTCGCGGCCGCCGAGGACCCGGAAACGTTCCTCAGAGCCAGAGAGATTGTGGTTATGGGCGGGAACATCGATCATCCGGGCAATGTACGTCACCAGCCCCCTCTCAAATTTCAACCGAACTCGAACACTGCTGCTATCGCCGAGCCAGCGTTCCGTCTAACAAAGCAACCCCCTGGCCCCATACGCGATATGCTGAATAAAAGGAACCAGATGACCCCCGTAGCCGAATTCAACACCTTCGCCGACTCCGTCGCTGCCGCACGCCTCTACGCCCTGACCTCCCCAAACCCCGCTACAACAATGCCGCCCGTCCCTCCCGCCCCGCCAGGACAGCCGGAGGGCCAGAACCCGCCGCCTCACCTCGCGCCTTACCCAGAGAAGCTGTCTCGCCAGTTGAAAGTCACGTTATTCCCGCTCGACATCACAGAACGCCACATCCTAACCCGCGGCGAGTTCCGCGCAGCAATCCACTCCGACCTGGGTGCCGGGAGCCCGATGGCGGAATGGGTGGGGGCGTTTATGGAGGCTACGTTCCAGAAAGTCGAGAGCTTGCATCCGGGTGTGACGGGGGATGGGGTGAGTTTGCAGCTGCATGATCCGATGTGTGTGTGGTATTGCATGACTGCCGACGAGCCGAAGGCGAGTCAAGGTGGGAAGTGGGAGGTCCTCGAGGGGGAGGATATTAGGGTCGAGACATCGGGTCAGTGGACGAGAGGGATGTGTGTGGTTGATCGACGGAGTCGGACGAAACGGGCGGATGACGACAAGGGAGAGGTTCCTGGAGATACTGACGGGTGGTTGGCGGGGGGCCACGGGAATCGGTTGCAGAGGTGTGTCGGGAGTCCGGATGAGAAGGGGTTTGGGGGGTGGATGCTTGGGAGGGTGTTGGGGTCTACTTAGTCGAGGGTGTCGGCATTTCAGCAGTCGAGGCTGTTGGGGACTCTACATTCGAGGGCACTGGTGTGTAGATAACACCTACACACAGCTCGTAAATATGGTAGTTCGTGCATACACGAGCGAAGTAGATCTTGAAGGATCTGCTCATCATCGGACGGAGGATCACTTCCCTTCTAACCTCTCCAGCCCCAGGCACCAAGGAGGTCGCCGGCCGCTCTCCCGCTTGTTCCTGGTATTTGGCCCCGAAACTACCAGAGGAGAAGAGGTGGAGTCGGCCGCCGCTCGTGTATAGACTCTACGCCAAGCTCAGGTAGGGTTTAGGAGGGGTTTCAGAAATTGCGGTATAGGCACGGCTTGTCGGTTAGATCCTGCTACCTGTTTGGAGTTGTGGGATGTAGGGCAGAGCCGCAGAGGATTGGGTTTGCTGGTTTCGTTAAAGGTTGTCCCAAGGTTGTTTGTACTCCCTCGAGAGCGATAGCTTGCTGCTGCTTGACGTTCAAGCAACACGCAGGCGATGAAGAAGAAAGCTGCTCCGCAGAGCATATCCTAGTAATAACAGAACGCCCAAAAGCACGACATCCGCGCTGCCAACAGGACTAGGCGTGTAGAGGTCAGCGAGCGGCATGGCTAAGGGGCGAATTTCTCCGAGCTCTGGCTGGCTGGCTGGCAGCGGGTAGCTGCACAAGCGCTGCCTTAAGCGCATGCGGGGAGAGAGCAGGGATGGCGGCGTGGAAGTGAAGTCTGGACGCACATAAAGCCACGCGATGGCTGCGCGACGTCGTGGGCTGGTGCTACGCTCCTTCTTGCATACCTACTTTCGTCGCTGAGCTTCTGCTTACCATTGTAACTGATTCCATAGTGTTTTGCTTGCCGCCGACGACCCGGACGATTGGGAGGTGGATCGTCATTCTCCAGGAAAACGGTTTGGAGCAAATTACCGCCTCCACATTACCAACCGCCACCAGAGCAAAGCATCGTACAAGCGTCACTGCTTGCCCAAGCGGGGACAAATACACATACCCATTCAGCATACCCATACTACAGCTTCAGCTCCGACCTCCAGCTTTACCACCTGGGAGCTCGCATCCCTCCAGCTCCAGGCGCAACCTCCACCACCCCCTCCTCTACACGCAACCCGCAACCATGCCGTCGAGCAGGAGGATAAAAGCCGCCGGCCTCATCGCCATCCTCACCGTCCTCGTCATCGTCTACATCTCCCGCGGCGCCAGCAACACCCACACCTCCCCCTTCTACACCCGCACCGTCGAAGCCATAAAAAACCGCCAGAGCACAGAAGCACGACAAGACATGCTAGCCGAAGAGCGCCAGCGGCTCGCGCGCGTAGAAAAACTCGAACGCGAGCACAAAGTCGCCATGGATGCCGCAGGCGCTGCAGGCGCCGAAGAACCACCCAAACCGCATCCGAGCTCAAGTACGAGTAAAGGCGATCCGTACGATCAGAAACCTATCGCGGAGGGCTCGAAGTCTGTAGCAGGGCGGAAGGTGATGGGGGATAAAGCGTACAGCCGGCCGGCAGGGCCGAAAGAGAAGTTGGATGGGGTGGCGAAGGTGGGCAATATTGCGCCGCAGTCGACGCATGAGGTCGTGGGGGGCCAGAGCGAGGAGGCGAAGCGGGCGCAGGAGATGGTGGAGACGGCGTTTGATGAGATTTTGAAGAAGGGGCCGATGATTGTTTTCAGCAAGACGTTTTGTCCGTTTAGTAAGAAGGCGAAGGTACGCAGCAACCACTGTCTACATGATGGGACTACTTTGGCTGACTTTTTCCCCAGCATATCCTGCTGGACCTCTACACCATAACACCACCCCCCTACGTGGTAGAGCTCGACCAACACGAACTCGGACCCGGGCTGCAGAAAGCGCTTGAGAAAATGACTGGACGGCGAACCGTGCCCAACGTCCTGATCAACGGCCGAAGTATCGGCGGTGGCGACGATATCGAAGAACTGCACGTCGATGATAAGCTGATAAGTACGATCTCGAGTATGGGCGGCAAGCGGATCACCAAGGTCGAGAAGGTTGAGCCTGCGGCACAGGAAGAGGTTCAGAGGGAGGGGTTGCGGTTTAAGGCTTGAGGTCGCTCTGCTGGAAGAGGCGGAGGGATGCGAGGAAGTTTCGACTTTTGCTATTGCTGTCGGGGATGTCTTGGATGGAAAACGGACGGTGGGCATTGGATTGGACTGGACCACCTTATGATACCCTGGGTTATTGCGAGCGCTGCTGCATGCATGATTGTTACGGCCTGGACGAGCCATTATTTCTACATACGTCGAAAGCCCTTTTGAGATCAGTGAGCCCTCGTGGACGACTACCAGCATGCGCGGTGATGCCGTGTCGGAATGTTGCTCGGATTCACGTATGTTGAAACGTGGGAACAGACACTGGAGACGATAGTCATAAACGGCTCCTTCTCGTTTGAACCATTGCTCATCGTAAAGACGGCGTTTCGCCGCCAATGAGTCGTGGGCTGTGCATACTGCGTCTGCCGGCTCTACACTGCATCCTTTTCTGACCATGGCAGGAGGATCCCTCGACCGCCGGTCTAATTGACGCCTGACACCAGCGCTTCATGCTTCATGCGTCTATCCTTCAGTCATGCCCCGTCCTATCATCGTCTTGCTCCACTTCAAATCCAATCACTCCTCAATAGTCTTAACACACCCCCACCCCCCCCTCACCCGTTCCTTCCACAAACTCACCCGGTTATCCCCCCCAGATACGGCCAACACATTCCCCGCCATACTCCAACTCACCCGCCAAACCACCACCTCGAAATCCAGCGTCTCGCACTTCCACGCCCCCTGATCCGCCACATCGCCTCCCGCCGGAAGCGTCCAGATCCGCACCGTGTGGTCTTGCGACGCGCTCGCGAGGTAGGTTTTCGAGAGCGGGGTGGGCGACCACGCGACGTCGCGCACCCAGTCCGTGTGCCCGGTGAGCGTGCACTGGTGGTCGTAGGAGTTGGTGGGGGGGTTGTGGGTCCAGATTTTGACGAGGTTGTCTGAGCCGCCGGTTGCAATCCGTCGGACTGGGCCCTGTTGTTGGGAGCCCTGCTGCGCGGAGAGCAACGACCCTGGCACCTGGCTCGGGGCCCAAGACACGGAGTTGGCGCCTAGTTGGCCGTGCGCGACGAAGTTTACGTGGCTGAAGGTGTTGTTCTCGAACGTGAGCACTGACACCGTGCCATCGGAGCTTGCGGCTGCTAAGTGGCAGCCCGCCTCGGGGGGAGACCAGGCGACGAGGTTGACCGAGGCGGTGTGCAGGGTGAACTCGTAGATGCGCTGCCAGGAGGCGTTTTGCTCGCGGTAGATGAGGATGCGGCCGTCGTAGGAGGAGGAGGCGAGGATGGTGCCGTATTTGGGGTGGGCCCAGGAGATGCACCAGACAGCGCCTTCGTGGCTGTATAACAATAATAGTCAGTGGGGAGTTGGGGGCGTGAGTGAGAGTGGTAGCAGGGGGAGGGAGTGGTGGTACCCTTTCAGTGTTTCTGTGAGTCGGTGTTGGTCCCCATCGATCTCGAAGATCTTGATTGTTTTGTCCGAGGAGCAGGTTGCGAGGCGGCGGCCATAGTAGTCGAGGACGGCGTCGTGGATCATGTCGTCGTGGCCCGAGGAGGAGATGACTTGCGTCATGTTGGCGGTGGAGGTGTAGACAACAGTTGTGGGAATTGTTTGGGTTGGGTTGGGTATATCTATCTCGAGGCGTATCTGGCAACTTTTCTACCCGGTCAAAGAAGTCGTGGGCGATACGTCGACTTAAGCAGTGGAGGAGAAGCCGTTGCGGCGAGCGTGGCCGAGGTTCGGCAGAAGGTGTGATCAGGGCCGATGACATGTGGGAGTGATTGTCATCCTTCCTTCGTAGTAGTTGTATGTTTTCATTCTCCTGGCGTTGTCCTTTCTTTCCTCTTCTCCTATATCATCAACATGTCTGACGCACTCTGCGGGCCCTCGAACCCGCTGCAGCAGTTCAAGCAACAGACCCAGTACGATCGGACTCTCCAGCAAGACCGTCTGACTTCACGCCACACTCCTGCCCAAGGCTTCCGCTCGATAGACCCGAATGCTGGCCTTCTAGACCCCGAGTTCGAAGCCTTCCAGGCCGGCCTTCCTCCATCTGAGCTGTCCAACCTCCCTACCGTCCACCCGCAATCACAAAGTCTAGCAGGACCATCCCAACCCCCATCATGGGCAACCGACTTCCAGCGCATGCAAATATCCCCTCCACCCTCCTTCCAACCCCAGCAACAATACACCCCCCAACCCACCCAAGCTCCCAACAACTGGGCCCAAGGTTTCCGCCAGCACGTCGCTCAAACGACCCCTCGTACCCAACATGCTGCTCCCACCCCGCAAGCCTTCCAGCACATGGCCCGCTACGGCGGCATGAACGGCTACCAGTCCAACTTCGCGCAATCGAGCTATGCCCAGCAGCCCGTACAGTCAAAAGGCAAGCAAGCGGTTACGGAGCAATTCGACGATGCAGCGTTTGAGCAAGCGTTTGATCTGGCGAGGGATGCGCTTATGGCTGAGACTCAGCCGCTTCAAGACGCTGGGATGGCGGAGGAGATGGCGTATGTGAATGGAGCATCTACTGGAAACATGGACCAAGAGGGCATGCAGAATCCCGCCGCGGACCTGGCTGCGATAGCTGCGCGAGTGCGCGCTCGGCGATTCGAAGCAGAAAAGGCGGCTCCCGCTGCAGACTGGAAAATGCAAGAAGAGCTGGTGCGACAACCGGATCGCCATCTTCCACCACTGAGCGAGATCAACATACCGCGACAGGACGAGCAAATGCAAGACGACACCAAACCAGCCAACGACGACGACGCCCTCGCCCAAACAGCACAAGAACTTCTAGAAAAAGTCGAGCACAACCAGACCGACAAATTCCGCAACTCGCAGTTCCTGGGCCTGATGCGGAGGTTACGCGACAGGGAGGTGAAGGTCGAAGGTGACAAGATGGTTGAAACTGTGCGTTCGCCCCTCAAGCACCCTTTGCCTGCCACCGCGGCGCCAGATAGCGCGTACGGTTCTGGCGCTGCTACCCCTGAACCCGATGCAGCCATCCGTCGCGCTGCTCATGTTCCTCCGAGAACTCCTCCGCCCGAATTCGACACCCATGTCGAGTACGGGTGGAGCGAGGAGCACCAGTTCGATCATTGGGAATCTCCTCTCCCGATTGGCAGACGCTGAAAACAAGCCCCCACGCTGACCAAACTGTGCTGGGCAGGCCGGAACCGACACCTCCACGACCACCGACGCTCAGCAGCTCAATCAGTTCAATAATACCGAGCAAACGCCCCAATACCGTGGTCCCATCCGGATCAATGCCGCGCCTTACGACTACACCGATCAAACTCACCGAACTATCCCGCCCCACGAACAAGACCACGATGCCCACCGCTACATCGATCCGAGGGATGGGCAGGAAGTTGTTGATTTGCTTAATCGACCGCAGCAGGTTTTTGAGGAGGTGGAGGCGGAGGTCGACGAGTTGGACGAGTCGGACGAGAGGGGTTATGAAGGAGGCGGAAATGGAGGGCCAGCCCACGATATAGGTACGTCCGACACCACATCCTTTGCCCCTGCGAAGCGTGCCCTTTCGGAGCAAGCCCCTGGTTTTCCCGAGGGCATTTTCTACGGCGATTTGCGGCAGCGCGGATGGTCTGAGATGAATTCTCAGACAGCGGAGGGCTTTGGTGCGTTGCCGCGGGACCCGACTAGGTGGGAACGATGGGATTCGCCTAGCTCTGCGCGGTTGGGAGGCGGCGGGATGCACTGAGCGCCTAGGCGCCAATGAAAAGACGTTCTTGTGGAAGTGCCTATGCTGAGACGCATTTGTGTGCTTGGCAGATGAGTACGACCCAGAGCCAGCAGAGACGACGAGTCCGTTCGCGTTCACGAATGTTCGGCCCTGGACGACGAAGGCTCCGGGTGTGGGGTCTACTTGATTGTGCGAGTGCGGAAGCTACTGCTTGGATAGAAGGGATTGGATGTGTGGAAGAGTGGGCTGACGTGTCGGGTGTACCGCAGATTCAGAGTTCATGATGACGTCCCCGTACTGGAGACAGGCGTGACTGGAATGGCGGAGGAGGGGCGGACATGGGGAATGGGAGGCTTTCGCCTACACATGAGCAACACGTCCGTGGTACGCTGTGTCTGTCTAGTACGTATGCGGCAGCTTCTCATGCTGCCGGGGCATGGAGGGATCGAGGAAGCCGCGGAAGTACTGTAGATATTGTTAGAGGCTGCTGCACTTCAATGTGAATGGAATGTCAACGAGGAGGGAAGGCTTACTTTCCGCCGAAACGAGTTCAAGTCATCTGCCGTGCCAACACCATTCTCGCCTTGCAGTATTAATCTTGCGGCTTGATACGCTAGCATCTCGTTCTCGTCGATGCACGAGTTGGCCAGGCGGCGGTATGTTAGTAGGCGTCGCGACCACTTGTTGAAGTGCTGCGTGCATTCGCTTACGAGCTCGAGGGCTGGGTGGTGGGGGATGGCATACTCCTCCTCCTTGCCAGCACCACCTTCCTGCCCGCCCTCCCCACCTCCACCTCTCCGCTCCTTACCGCCAACGCCCTTCGGCTCCTCCTCCGCAGTCGCCCCCGCTACAGGCATCCACATACACAACCTCCCCCCCTCCACCAACGCCCCCGTCCCAAACTCCAGCACATCCCCCAGCATCCTTAAAAAACTATACGCCTTCTTCGGCGGCAAATACGTCTCTGCCAGGTGCGCGAGCCGCCCATCTTCCAAGAACACTTCCGCCTGCAATTCCGGTTTGTGGCTTCCCAGTACCTTCAACCCTTCCCGGACACCGTAGGGAGGGTCACAGACGATAGCGTCCAGGCACCGAGAGGAGCGGAGGGGCGTGTTGGTGAGGTCGGCCACGAAACCGCCGAGATAGAGGGGGGAAGTGGCGTATTGCGTGAAGTTACTCCGCACATCTCGCCCGCCTTTACCGCGCACGCTCCGCCCATCTAAATCACTCCCGAACACCCCGGCCCCGAAATGCGCGCACGCGAGCGGGAAGGATCCGGTGCCCATGAAAGGGTCATAGGCCAATTTCCCCGGCGCAGCGAGAGCCAAATTCGCGGTAACGAGCGCGAGCTCCGAGTCCATGGACGTCGTAGCAATATACCTCCGTTTCTTGAGCGTGTACTTATTCAGCGTGGCTTTGCGGTTACCGGACGCGACCAGCCGGCCTAAGTGGAGTTGGTGGGGCAGGGGAGCGTCGAGGAGAAAGTCCTCGAAGACGACGAATTGGGCAGAAGGGTTTTTCATCCGGATTGGGCCCGAGAAGGCCATGTAGGCGAAGGATTCGATGATGGCGGTGTGTTGCGAGGAGGTGTGGGAACCTTGGAAGGAGTCGATTTCGAAGCGGAAGGAGTGTTGGGAGTGGAGGGGCCAGTAGGGGGCGCTGCGCTGGCGGACATCTTGGTGGAGGGAGGGGTAGTCCAGGCCGGTGCCCCAGAGTTCGTAGATTGCTGAGGCGAGAATGGAGCGGGTTATGAGAGTCCGGGCTGCTGTGGCGGGGTCTGTTGTTGATGGGAAGCGGACGATGGCGAAGGGGGACTGCGGTATTGTTAGTCGTAGTTCTGATTCATAGACAGGGAAGAGGCGAAGGACAAGGGCGGGAATGCTCACCTCTGATCAAGCTATGCCACATCTTGTAGCAAGAGGGTTCCATTGCCCTCACCCTTCGCCTCCTTACTTACATACATCATGAGAATAGAAGACCCATTCCAATGGGATGCCGGCCAGGGTGGCAAGAGCTTCTGTCTCAGGTTGCCGGAAGGACTCATGTATTTGCATGAAGCGGATCATGTAGTCCATCGTGATTCTTGCTATGAGTACTTTTCATGGCCAGGAAGTCCCGTTCAGAAGTCCAGGAAAGCCGGTTTAGCAGGATAGAAAGAGCCGATGCGTTGTATGAATTCCCTAATCGATTCTTTCAAGTCGTAATTCCGGTCGCTGAGGCACAGAGTGCTTTCTTTCCTGAGCCGGTGGATCGGTGTAAATTGAATCAGAGCACACGATGAAGCTGTGGTGCGAGTTGACGATTCGTAGTCTCTGATTCTTCGGCTGAACTTCGGCGCACAAAATGAGCGTACATAATTAGGCTAGGAAAATCATGCTTAAAGTTCGGATGATATAATCTTCCAATGAACAACCTGGCGTTGTAGCAAAGTGGTTAATGCGATTGACTAGAATTGCTTGGTTCGTCCAGCAACTGTCCATCAATTCCCTTCGGGGGCGTAGGTTCGAGTCCTGCCAACGTCGTTCGACGTGAGCGTAACCACGCTCATTAGTTTTTTTCCTTCGTTCGGAGGCTAGATCATTCGAGTCCAAGCCCTGGGTAAATTTTTAGACGTCGCTGTGCCGATTGGCGCCAGCATAGCTACAATGTAAAGGATAGTGCCAGGATATGCTGTAATTTTAGTTGTTCATGGATATGAATATGACCAAGAGAGAGACATGGTTGTCTACTCGACCCGAAGATGCTATCCGCTAACCTGACCGCCCACTACCTTAATTTAAGGCCAATGAGCTGAGCCTTATGACTCCTGGCACCCAAGCTACCACCTCCTCGCCTTCATAGCAAACGGCTCACCATCAAAGTCACCCCTATTCCACCTCCCAACATCCCGTCCACACATTTCCCACAGCTTTGCTTCCAACTCCGCCTTCCGCTGTGCTTCATCACGCTTCTTCTCAGATGAAGACGGCGACCGTGCCTTGAATATTCCACCGTCATCGTGCTTCGGCGTACTGAGTGCTCCAAAGAGCGGCATCCTAGGCGCACCCGGAGTGAAGAGATTATGCTTCAGCTTGCGTGGTGAAGGCGATCGGCTCGGCTCCATGAATGAAGAATCGACGAAAGGTGAATTTTCGGCCAACGGCTTCAGCTGGAGGTTCACTGGAGGCGTCAGGTTGCGGTCTCGCGCGGTGGCGGTCCGGCTGCTTTCTGCTCGATTTGAGTTGTCTGCGCTGTTTGACTGTTGTGGACGACGCTTGACTGGGCTTTTCCGTGGGCTGGGAGGATATTCTGCTTCGCCGCCGTCGTCGCTGATATCCGGTGATGTGTCGTCCAGTGTAAGTTCGCCCAGAGGAACTGGCGCTCCTTGTGGCCTTCTGGGGGTAGCGACTCTGGGAGTGGAAGCTTTGACCGGTGATCTCGCCTCGTCGTTCTCCTGATCTTCATCCATCATGCTGCTGTCGTCGTCCTCGTGGATTCTGGTCGTTTCTGGAAGCGGTCGTGAAGAGCTTCCAAAGACATCGTCGGTGCGGGGCTGGGCTACGAAAGGATTACTTGGAGGTGGTAGACGACGCCTTCGTACTACACCGCCAGTCGGAGAGCCATCGGACCTTCGTGGACCGGCCGTGCATCTCGTTGGTGCCCTTCTAGTCCTTGCTGGTGCCTCTGGCTGTTTTGCCGACTTCTTGCGATCGACATCGTCACTCCGTACCTCAACCCTCTTGTCCTGTCCTCTGCTCTGCGCTTCCTGTACATCATTGACCAGGTTTTGAGGTATCGCAGCTTGTATACTGGTCATCAGCTCCGCCCTCAGCGCAAATGCTCGGTAGTTCTCCTGTATCAAACCCCCAGCCTCCGCATTCAGCGCACTGTCCGGGTTCGGCTGGATAAGTAGACAGCTGATCGTCACCAGAACATCCCGTAATGTGAGCTTGCTGTCCCAGTCGCGCTTCAGCGTCTCTACACATACACCACCCGTCTGAGGATCCACATTCGGGTGAAAGATTGCGGTTCGGAAGTTTGCCGTTGGTGGCTGTTGCGGATATGTGGTGGGGATGGTCAGATGAAGCTTCCATACTCCTGCTGTGAATGGTGTATGTGTAGGTCCGGCGAGAAGGATGTCGAGTTGTGTTAGGTCGTCGTTGTTCGAGTCGTTTGGGGAAAACAGGTAGTTCGGTGGTAGAGGTTGGTTGTGTAGTGCGCCATGGTCCGCTGCAAGGCGGCGTAATGCTCGTGAGTTCTAAAACTGGTCAGTCTACTCTTGTTCGTCTTGAATACGCTGTGCTCATACCATCTCATCCAATGTTGATGCTGTATCCTACGTGGTGTATGGCTGTTTTGCTGTATTATACCCGTGATGCTGGACATGGCACAATACTTGAAGGAGTATGCGTGTTGTTCCGATGTTTCAGCAAGGTACAGATCCAATATATGTAGCGACGCAGAACTATGCCAGTGTTGTCATTTGAGTTCGTAGGTGGGATCTGCTTGTTCGAGGTTGACGCGACCACGCGATTCAGCCACATAGTCTACGCCACACCACACCAGAAGGACAACATCCTCACCTGTGCATCGAGTAACGGGCTTGCGATTGAAGACCGCGAGCCTTGCTGTGAAGCGAGAACTAGTGGATTATAGCGTACGTTACGGACACCTGTTGGCCGGCGGGTGACATCCTGACAGCTATGTTCAAACAACCCATAAAGCTACTTGCTCCATACCGCATCACGCACTACCAGTGGGTATCAAGCTCACTCCCTTGACACTCTTCCACTCCATCATCAAGCTCGACATAGCTGCCAGTCCGCCCACTGCGATCGGGAGGATGAAGGCTGTGGTGACAGCTGTGTTGTACGCTACGAGCACGCCAGAAAGCTGCTGCTGCGTCACCACGTCCCGAATATGCGTCGCTCCTGCTGCGATAAGGGCACTCGCATCGACGCTTGGTGCCTGTCTCGGAAGCTGCTGTATCAATGTGTTCGAAAATATGTTCTGCGCGATCGAGATGCTGATGGAGCCGCCCAAGGTGTTGAAGAAGATCGCTACCGCATTTCCAATCGGCATGTCCTTCTCTGGCAGAACGACCTGTACAGCGATGAACGGGATCTGAACGCAAGCTCCCGCCCCTACACCAGCCAGAATTTCGTATCCGATCCACTTCCCGACACTGGAGTCAACGTCTAGGGTGTACAGCATGCCAGAACCGATGGTAAAGATGACGACTCCTGCCCACATCGGTGGATTATATGGGCCCAAGTAGGTTATGGCACCGCCAACAACGATTGACGAGATGGTGATTGAGACCAGATATGGTATACACCGGATGCCGGAGCCTTCGGCGCTTGTTCCTTTCACGGCCTGGAAGTAGAACGGCAGATAGTAGATATGGCTGTCCTAATATCAGCTCCCTCATTCGAGAACGACTGATATAATAGGTGAACTTACGTATACAGTGCCATGGCCAGGAACGCCGAGAACAGAGCACAAGCGCCAACAGAACGCTGCTTAAGTAGAATCCTTGGAGGCATGGTGGCACGATCGCCAAGCCAGTACTGTATTCCGCAGAATATCACAATGAGTAGACCGAATCCAAGGAGGCTGCCCCAAACTGGACTACTATTCCAGGGATGAACCTACGAGAATGAATGGGCAGATTAGTCGATGTCTCAGACAGGAACCACGCGGTATCTTAGCGGGGGGTGTTATGATCATTGAACTTACCGAGCCACCCCACTGCAGTGCGAGGAGCAAGCATGAAATGGCGCCAATCAGGATGAAAGCTCCAAGAACGTCGATTTGTTTGAGCTTCTCCTTGGTTGTCATGTCGGTGTATCGTCTAGGTGGATTGCTGAAGAAGAAGAACACGGTTCCGAGAGCAACAGCGCCGAAGGGTAGGTTGATCCAGAAGCACTGAACAAGTACTTGTCAGCGAACGATCTGAGGCGAAGTCCGGCACAATTACATGCTCACCCATCGCCATGAAACGTTGTCAGTGAACGCGCCGCCTAGTATCGGACCAACGACACTGGCAACACCGAACATCGAACTAAGTGCCGCGATGTACATGGCACGTTTGCGTAACGGCACGCTGTAGCCGACGATGGTCATACCACCGCTGAAGAGAGCCGCAGCACCTGCACCAGCGACCGCTCGTCCGACAATAAGCATGTTTGAAGAGGTCGCCGAGGCACATATGATTGAGCCGACTGAGGGGATGTTAGTATTTGAACAATCTCACAGAGTGTATCAGAGTATACCTTCAAAGATGACCAACGCACTGAGATAAACCCACTTCACATCGAAGTATGCGTACACCTTGCCAAAAGAAGGCTGCAGCGACGTCGTTGTGAGCAAGTACGACGATCCATACCAGCCAACGTCGTTCAATGCGTTGAAGTCCGACGTGATTCGCGGTATAGCAGTGGCGATGATGGTCTTTTGTACGTGGTGGCAATCTGTCAGCAAATGTCTCATGTCTCGAGAGGAACGCCGCTCGTCGAACAACCTACATTGTCTAAAGCTATAACGAAGGTGGCCATTGCCAGACCGAATGTCAGGAGGGCCAGCTTCGTCCCGGTCGGATATTTGGAGTCGTCCGTAACCTCTTCGGTGGTGACTGTGGCAGCTCTTTTTGTCAACTCCTTGTCCGCCTGCTTGTCGTCCTTGGATCCAGTCTCGTCTGGACTTTGGGGTCTGTCCACCGGCGGGGGCGGTACAGCATCGCTCTGTTCATGACGGGTTGGGGGTGCATCGACTGGTGCATCGGTGCCTTTCTCATCCACTCTGTCCCTCTGAGATGTCGAAGTCAAATCGTGGAGTTGGATCGGAGCCGTTGGCTGAGGTGGATCATGGTGGTCTTGGCCCGAGCCAGTGGCGTTTCCTTTTTCGAAGGCCGTGCCCTGCTCCATCTCACTTCACCTCAAACTTTGTGCTTTCCTCCTCCCTCCGAGACGTTCTATCAAACGGTCAAGATGCTTATCAAGGTCATAAAACCGACTGGGGCAGACGTGCTTGAAGTCGTCGCTTATGTTGCTCTTCAGTTTAGCGACCGGAAGTGGTCTCTTCCGTGATCTTCTGATGAGGGATCGTCGTCACGAGCTCGGCTAGACAAATCTCGCTTCGACGACCTCGACCAGCGACTTTGCAGCGGTACTTTGACATGGCCTAGAATTACGTACTAAATAGGTAGGCATTGTCTGTGGACAGAATGATGGGACAAGTCCGAGGTAGGTCTGCTATACGCTAAACATTCAAACGAACAGAGCATGAACTTCCAAGCATGCCTCGTCAAGAAAAACGCTCACTGCGTACCCTCTACCGTAAGACGCTCCCCCTGCTGCAACACCATCTCACTCTACAACTTCACACAACCGAAATGAGCTTGCAAGCACCGTTCTGGTCGACTCCGCACCGGTGCTACCTCCCATGAATACCCTTGATGGCTGGCCTCCCATAGCGTGGCATACATGGCTCGGCATCAGCGCCGCACCCAACACACTCCGTCTCCATCTTCACGACCGTCCAGATAACCTTGTCTCGCCCTTCACACCTCCGCTGCGACAGCTGACCAGCAGTACAGTACGCGGCGAAGACCGGTTCGGCGTGGCCACAACGGTGGTTGTGAACGTAGTACTTGCACATTGTGAACCGGCGTTGGCTTGTGTTTGGGTTGTACTGCGTTGACAAGTTGGTGTTGCAGAACAATGATTCGTCTGGCTTGTTTTCTGTTTGGCTGAGGTAGGTTGAAGGACTGCTCGAGCTGTGTTGATGACCGACTGGTGTTCGACAAATGTTGTCACTGGGCAGGTTGGTCTTGGTGGTTGAGTTGGCACGAGTCTGCTGATGTTGATACAGTACACAGGTGCCACATCGCGCTCTTATACCTTTTGCCTCCACACTCAGGCTGACCACAAACAGTTCCTGACCTCTGTCATCGATACCTGTGATCATTGGTGAAACCGTGGAAGCATTGCTACTGTCGTCGTCAAGCCTGATGTTGCGGCTTGCAATTCCATGCGCGTCCAGCCGCCGGGGATGTCGGCGCGTGCCACAACTGGTTCATCCCACGAGTACAACAGCCGCCGGATCACTTCCGCCGCATACCAGAGGCCTGTAAGTGTGCATGAATGACAGCCTTGTCGAAATCACTCGACCCGACGAGCGAAACAAACATTTCGGGCCGGCGACCGGAACGTGTGGCTCTACAAGATATCGAGGGAATCTACCCGGCGGACACCTCCCCACGGCTAGGTACATATGTGAACGTGTAGCCTGATGTTACACAGCCAGTGACGAAGGCGAGTATCACCAATCGGATGTTCGGCCTGCCTCAGGGCTGCATCAATGGTTCGCGTGGTCTGATATTTGGCGAAGTATCGATCGGATTCTGAGCACCTGCGCTTGTCGATGTTTACCTACAACATCCGTAGAGTTATGTTCGTCCCAAGGTACTTGATTTGAGGTCCGTGATGGACCACGATCAGGATTGCTTCCGATGTAGACTTCCCCGAGCCACAGTGCATAGGCGACATCATGCCGGCATATTTGCACTTACCTTGCTGCCTTCGCAAGCTCGGCACACAAACACGCGCAGTCGTGTCCACAGTCTTATACTAGTCGACTCAACGACGATGTTTTCATATATTCTTGTCCATGCGGAGCGTGTCGTTAAAATCCTCGGGAGAGCAAACGGAACCAATCACAGGCCGAGATTTTGCTTCCTCACCGCCATCTCACTGGCTTCGAATATGCAGGCCTCTATTCTAATGTCAGACCATGGCCCCGCTAGCATACACAGGACGCCAATTTGGGGTCTAGCGGACACTGAGGCTTGCCGGTGGAGATGTTGTTGGTGTCTGCCCAGCCCGGAATTTGCTTCACCTACCTCCTTGGCCACGCTGAAGTCCATGATGTTTGCGCTGAAGAGAACTCGAAGGCCGTGGACCGACTTACGTTGGACCTCGAACAGTCAGGAATTTAGGTATCATCCAATGACTGCGGGCCCAAATGGGATCCAGCTACGCTTTTCTGATCGTAGGGTCGGCGTTGTTGCTGCATGCATCCTGCGCTTGCAGGACATTGCCGGGCCACCCTCGCGCATACGCTGCCTAGGCACGGAGAACGTGCGCACGCACTTCGAGGAGACTGTCTCCTTTTGCCGATGCGACAAGCCATGTTGATGAAGAGAATACAGTTCGAAGATGTGGTGGGGGGAAGTGGACATTGAGTTTGAAGTAGTGGCATACCGAGCTCGCTTAATCTAGTTGCGCCGGCAAGCTCCTTCTCTTCCTCCTCACTGCCAACACATCAACCTTCAGCGGGTCGCAATGCGTCGCTGCAAGACGGCGTCATTCTCAAGGTACGTCAGACCCGGCTAATGCGTCGCTCAGGTCAGCGTCCTCCACTGCCGAAGACTGTGCGTTGTCAGAAATTCGGGACTGGCCTGCCACGCACGCACACGTAGCACCATATATGCAGTCTAATGTAAGTTCCCGCTTTGTCGTCGAACTTACCATTTTCCTCGGTTTGTGTGCGCATAATCTCTCCTTCGTCCTTCTGCTACGTGTCGGGCACTGGAGTGATATTGGAGTTGGGCGGCGCTGGTGTTGGTCTAAAGAACGAGGCTGGCCTCGATTGCAAGCAGGAAGACCGCCCAAAGACCTCACACCGCGGCCAAACACCCACCGAACCTGTGTAGCGAGCGGACAGACTGTCCACACAAGAGTCGGAGAGGCGCATCTCTGCGGTCGATCGAACAACATCTACTCAAGCAGGAGTTCGCCACCGAGACGACGTGCGGTCTTTCACTCCCTGTCTGGTATCAATCACACTTCTAAGAGCGGGTACTCGAACACTGTCGCCAAAGCTTAAGTACACGCTGCAATACGACACCAGCCACTTCGAACGTCCTCCTACTCTTGAAGGTGACGTTCGCCTGTACCCACATACGCAGCCTCGACTGTTTTTGAGCTTGTCTTCGTCACTCATTGGTCCATCCGAATCCATATAGGACGAATAGCAGGCCGACTTTGCACTAGCACCTAAATTTCTTCCTTTGACAGGTTACAAGGTACTTCTTCTGCCTCCCGTTAGCTTTCGCTATACTAAAGGAATCAACCGACTAATGGCTCCTAGTGCTTGCGGTATAGCACTCTGCGTGAGCAGCCGCTCAAAACGTTGGCGTTGGTTTCGGCTGTCTGATTCATTACTTCGCTCTTTTCACAGGGACTGGACGTTCATCTCCATTATTGGCTGTACATTGCCCTGGCACGCTCCAATCTCCACGCTCTAATCTCACAGCCTGTGATCACCGAGTCCAGACTGACAAACGACAACGTGCACCTACCTCATCGGTATCGCCTCAAGTTTGGCGTCGCAGATCCTAGGTGGTCCTGCGGTTCGGCGCTTCGTCAGACACCCGCCATCGTCCTGGTACGGGCGGTGGACTTACTGCGATTTGAGTATTAGGCGAACTGCAATGTGTATATCTCTCAGAAGTCACTACGTACCTCCTCGACACCATTACAGCAGCCTTTACTCCGAGACCCGTCACGGTTGCAAACACCGCTGGTGCGGTCTTCTATATTGCCGCCATTTACCGTGCTTGTTGCCGACCGTGGTGGACAGCTGAAGGGTGCGTCGGAATCGGAGCTCGATGGCAGTAGCCAAGATCGAAGAGAAGATCCTGGGCAGACTTGCAAGACAGACAGCATCGACAAATGCACTTCTATCCGCCTCAATCTATCAGGTTCTTGGGCTCTCAATCCTTCTACAAGAAAGTCTCGGAAGAGCTCGACGACGTCGCAAACTCGATCCAACACGCGACACCAAGTCGCTTCAGCTATATCATCATATCATCTGGCTTGCGCGCGAAGGTCTCTCTATCACCGAGGTGTATATCTTGCCCTACTGTCAGGACGGAGAGCAGGGCCCAGAATGTCGCGTTATGGCAGCAATGCTACGCGCGGGCTTCTACCATGTCTTCTGCTTGTACCACAATCATCCTCCCGTCAGTCAAATCAGCCCTCGCTCGCGCGACTCTGGCAGCCCACCAACGAATGCACTCTCACCAAAAGCAAAGAACGGCGAGACGCAACGGTCGCCAGGCACGCCTTCTCGCAACGGACAAGGAAATGGCGAGAAGAGTAAACGATCCGGCATGGCAGCCCTACGAGATCCGATCCCTTCGATGAACTCAGACACCTCGTATGTCACCAACCCGTACGCTGGGCTGCCATCGCAAACACCTCCACCGAAAGGACCGCCACCACCAATACCATCAGAAACACGACGAACTCCGACACAACCTCCAGGATTGACACCCATCAACGTATCCCAATCACAATCGGCGGCGTCATTCTTACTACCGCCTCTGAACTTCGTCCCATTGGCGAGAGACCACTTTGCGACGGCGCAGCGTTTGGCAATCGACCTCCTTCCGCCCGTACACGCACTTCGTCTCTCGGTAGCGTTTGACTACGCAGTCTTTCTCTGGGACTGTGCAAAGGACAGCAAGCGATCGGTAAAGGTGGCTCGCAGGACGGTCGACGTTGTGTACGACTCGAGCGAGGGGCTCAGCGATGAAGAGTTTGCAGATGCAACAACGCTTGTTCAGTACCTTGGTGGCATCATAAGTCGCGGCACGAATGAGTCGACCCCGAGACCGAGTAAAGAAGACGTGGCCGGCGAAGACCAGCGGACGAGTCGAGGACTCCAAGTCGATCGCACTATTGCGGTCAGTCCACCCTATCAGCCAAACAGAAAACAGTCGCCAGCGCAGATCAGATCCATCATGAGGACTCCCGAGAGGCTCTCGACCGTCCCTGAGGTTGAGTCGGTCGAAGCAGACGGTGAGCAAAGCCAAAGCGCGAGAAGTCCACCAATGTCAAGCGCGACAAGCCCACCTATCTCTCGACTCAGTAGTAGAAGCAGACAGCGGCGCAACTCATCGACGACATCAGACAAAGCGAGCAAAAGGCGAGCTGCGGAACAAGCAGAAGAGCTACACAGAGTGCGCAGTGCAAGCAACAAGAGCAATGCCAGCGGGAGCTCGCACAGCCGGCAGCCGACGCCACAAGAAGGGTACGTTCGTAAACCAAGACGGCGACCGAGTCGCAATGGTAACCGGTGAATCGACGACAGGTTCCTGACACCCTCACGCGTGCCTCCCACAACACAGCCACAGCCACCGAAGCAGCATCCTGTCGCTCCCGGACCAGCGACCAGCAACGAAAGATCGATAGTGGAAGAGCGGAGACTTGCTATATTAGCGGCTTTGGAGATCATCGCGTCTGTCTCTCGGGGGCTATGGGTGCCAGAGAAGTACCGTAATAGAATACACCACCGGATTGATCTTACTTGAGACTTCAAGCGCGGCGTTGGAGGTGCGACTGTTGGGGCGGCTGATGTGCCGGATGTTTGTACACAAGTATACCCCATTAGCATTTTTGAATAAGTGGCAAAACCTGCAGAGTGTGACTTGCAGCAAGCACGTTTTACTATTGCATGACCATCTTCTATCCGCGCTGCTTACATACTCAGGTCATAGGTATACACATTAGTCGCCAGTATTTCCATCCCATCGCTTGGGCCGAACACATTATAGCACAACCGCAATGAACCCCAAAACACCCAGTCCAGCTACACCAGCAGCAAGCCCAACCGAAGGTCTCGCCGCACCGCTGACATCCGTAGGAGGAGGATCTGGCGGACCTGTAGCTTCAGGCGGACCGATGATATCTGTTATGAACACAGGATCTGGGGGATTCACATCAGGAGGCTCTAGTGCAGGTAGACCGAGATCGGGGCCGCCAGTCTCAAGAGCTGGGAGTTCGGTAGTAAGGCCATCAACTCCACCGAGGAGGGTCATCACATCCGCTCCAGGTAAGTCGAGCTCGGGCGCTGTTACCTCTGGTAGCATTGTGGTCATTCCTAGAGGCCCTCCAAGCAGCGTCATGACATCGATCGAGGGCAGACTGACCCCAGGGAGTGTGATGTCGCTCGTGAGGCCTGCGGGAACTTTCACCATACTCGTGATTTCTGAGAGCATCGTAGTCATTCCGACTGGGCCACCGAGTAGTTCGAGGACCGAGATCGTTGGCGTTTGCGGCAGGTTCACCTGAATAAGAGGTAGCACGGTCGTGGCGCCAGGAGGAATTCGAACGACGCTCGAGTCTGGCAGTGTTGTGACCGTTCCCACCGGACCGCCAGTAACCGTGGTGACCGAGGGCGGAGCAGTCACATATACCGTGACAACACTCGTGGAGCTGGGAGGAACCGTGATCGTAACAGTACTTGGCTCCTGTGTGCTCCGAGCGACCGTGACAACACTTGTCGAGCTTGGAGGCACTGTGATTGTCGTCATGCTTGGACTCTGGCTTGGTGCATTCGTGTATGTGATTGTACTGGGCGGGCTGCTTGCTGGCAGTGTGAGAATGCTTTGCTGGCTTGGAGGAACCGTGATGATACTTCTCTGGCCAGGTCGCGCCATGGTCATGCCTAGGACGGTGAACGACCCGCCCGGCATTGTCAGAGTTGTTCCGCTTGGGCCGCCCGTGATGGTTGACAAGATGTAGGTGGTGCCGATTGTACTTGTAACGACATTGTTGGTACCATTCGTGGCGTTAGACCCGACAAGAACTGTTCGAACACTGCCGTCGGGCAGAGTGGTCACCATGCCTGTCCCACATACTGGGGACGGTGTTGGAGAGGTCGACGTGCTAGAGTTTGGCGGCACCTGAACGTAAACTTTCACGGTCACTGTTGTGTTTGAGCTCTGTGTGATGGTAGTTGGTGGTCCGCTGACCAGTGATGTGTTGTTCACGGTTGTAGTGACGGTAGCTGCCGCGCCGTTCAAGCCTGGCGTGAAGCCGGAGACCACACCAGGCGTGCTCGTCAAGACCGGCGGTGCAGCAACACTTGCTGGACTCATAGTGGAGTTGCATCCATCCGACATTGACGAATTTGAAGGAAGCGGCGCACTGCTTGATGACATCGGAGCTGCAGGTGCTGCGGGCGGTGGACTTGCGGATACAGGCGCTGAGCTGTTCTTGTCTTTGGGCGGAGCTGGCGCAGGAGCTGCGGCAGGTAGATTACCTCCTGGTCCTGGAGGTGGAATCGAGAGAGGAGTCTGTGCCTTCGACGCTGCCGTCGTAGTCGAATTTGATGAGCAGGGCGCAGATGAGGTGCTCTATACCCCAGCTGAGCTTTGTGCGGCAGGCGTCGCGACTGCTGGTGCATCTTTATCGGTACTCGCTACTGGGGCGACTACGTGGATCGCACTTCCAGCAGTGACGACTGGAGGTGGGCCAGATTGAGCCAGAGGCCGCGGCGCAGACGATGCGCCGTTCATCGAAAAGTCCGCGCAACAGAGTACCGTGAGAGTTGTGCCGTTTGCCATCGATACCACAAGGCTTCTGTTGCCGACGAAGGCAGGCGATCCCACGATCGTGGAGATGTAGAGGTCAATATAACTATCCGGCAATTAGCGCGTGGCAGTTGGGCAAGCACTGGATCTCACGTACTTAGCTGCGAAGTTTGGTCCTGGCATTGCGCCATGCTTTCCAGCAAGGTCGCCGATCAGGCAATTTGCGGGTTTGTCTGAATTGCATGGAATCGTGGTCTTCTCGTTGGTCGGATCTAGGACGGCGCCAGTGGAAGCACATGAACCGTTGGAAGCGACCGGGTTGGTGTTGATTGTATAGACTGTGCACATTAGCTCAGGTCGACCGCCAACGTGAATGTCTTTATCTTACCAAATGGGCCTCCCGGGCTTGGGAGTCCGGAGAGACTGACTTGAATACCAACGCCTGTGCCATTCGTGGCAGAGCTTGCAACTACTGAGCCGCTGGCAGAGCAGTCGCTCGGTAGCACAGCGATGTGTTGTGCGCCTTGTGGGTTATTGTTCGTGATGGGTGCTGTCGCAAGGGTCGTAGGTATGAGAGCGGCCAAGAGACCGGCGGTCGAAATACCCTGCCACCGCATCTTTTGCTGTTGGTGAGAGGCTTGCAGATGCTCAATGGGCCACTCGGTTGCTGATGTGATGTGATGCGTGGTATCGCTGTGCTTCGAAGGCGACTATTAGAGGTACAGTACGTCGAGGGAGGTATGCTGAAGGTCCGATGTGAACGACATGCGAGAAGAAGAGACGCAGCCGAGTGAAGCTGTTGAGTAGGGTTCTGCCTGCGGAGGAGATGCGACGTAAATGTGGCGGATGTAAGAGAGGTGGTGGAAGAGAAAGACAGCATCGCGAAGTGATTATGACTTGTTGAGCAGATGGAAGGCTTGAACGCCATGTGGCAAGAGCAAGGGCATCACGATCAGATCAGCGTTGAGGGCAGGAAGGAGACGCCGCAAATATGCTGATTCTTCCCTATCTTGCCGCTGATCTCATCCGCACCTTCTGACAGCACTTTCCACCATCCACCATACGCATTGTGGTATGCGTTTTGTGGCAGCTTCTTTAGTGAGGGACCATCCTCAAAGATACTTTGGAGGCAGAATCACGCTGGTCGTTGTCAACACAGGGAAGCATCGTCTCGGTTGATGAGTTCCATTCGAGTTCGTTCTTTGATGAGCATCAATGGACCGCCAGCTTACGGCATCTTTGACAAGTGCATGTTGATGGTGTGTGATGGAGTTGTCGTCCAGATACTCGACCTCGTTTCGCTCCCGAAACTTTATTCCCGTCCACCACCTCAAGCTCATGCTGCACCTCGGCAACGCGATCCAGACCTCGACGCGGCCATCATCCTCGGGCTAAGTACTGAGAACATTAGAAGAACATCGATATCCTGCCTTGTAGATCAACCTTTCCACACTGATCTCATTGACCCTCCCCTCCATCTCGCAAAACACAATGGCAGGTCCCTCAGTCCCCGTCCCCTTCAGCGAACCCCCCTTCATCGCCGGCCTGCCCTCTCCATACTACACCCCCGAGCTCCACCGATGGCAGAAAGCCTGCCGCGAATTCATAACAGAGCACCTCCACCAATACGCCTTCGAATGGGAAAAAGAAGAAACAGTCCCCGAACATGTCTTCCAAACCTTCGTCAAGCACAACATGCTCATCCCCACGCTACCCTCTCCGCTCCCAGTGCAAGAGCTCAAGGCAGCGGGGATACACGATATCCTGGGAGTGGTGAAGGTGGAGGACTTCACGTATTTCCATAACCTGGTGTACAGTGATGAGATGGCGAGGTCGGGGTTGAGTGGACCGTCGGGGAGTCTGACGACGGGGATGGCGTTTGGGGTGCCGTGTTTGATTAAGTTTGGGAGTAGGATGTTGAAGGATAAGTATTTGGCTGATATGTTTCATGGGAAGACGAGGGCGTGTATTGCTATTACTGGTAAGCATGCCAATCGTTTAAAAGCACACAACCTTGAGACAACACTGAGTCGGTTAATTAGAGCCGGACGCTGGATCAGATGTCGCGAACATAAAGACCGAGGCGAAGAAGAGCGCAGACGGCAAGAAATACATCATCAACGGCGCCAAGAAGTGGATTACCAACGGTGTATGGGCGGATTACGGCGCCATGGCTGTACGAACCGGCGGACCTGGTGCTGCTGGCTTGTCCATGATCTGGGTGCCGTTGAAAGGACACCCCGGAGTCGATATGCGTCGGTTGAAGGTCAGCGGACAGATCTCGGCCGGAACAACTTACATTGAGCTTGATGATGTCGAGGTGCCGGTGGAGAATCTTCTTGGTGTGGAGGGGATGGGTATGCGATATATTATGGTAAGCACAGAATACCGTCGTCACGCGGGTCTTTGCTAATTGTGTTTTAGACAAACTTCAACCACGAGCGACTCACCATAGCCATTTCCGGCACACGACAGGCTCGTGTCGCTCTGAGCTCTGCGTTTGCGTATTGCCTCAAGCGTGAGGCGTTCGGCAAGCCCCTCATGGACAATGCAGTCGTACGACAGCGATTGGCACGAGCTGGGTCATTGCTGGAAAGCCATTGGGCCTGGGTTGAGCAGTTCGTGTTTCAAATGTGCAACATGAAGAAAGAAGAGGCCGATGTCGAGCTCGGAGGTCTGACTGCAGCTGCCAAAGCGCAAACTGGTGTTGTGCTGATGGAATGTGCTAATGCTTGCGCTTTGCTCCACGGTGGTAACGGGTATACAAGAACGGGCCAGGGAGAGATTGCGGAGAGAATGTGGAGAGAGGTGAATGGGTTGAGAGTGCCGTGAGTGACACTTACCTTCAGTCCTTCGAATTGCGCTAACTTCACTGCAGAGGTGGTTCGGAAGATGTGATGATGGACCTCATGATCAGACAGCTGGCGAAGAACTTCCAGCGGAAGACGAAGGAGCTAGAGAGGCCATCTGGTTCATCGCGGTTGTGATCGATAAATGGCGCCTGCAATCAAACAAGATCGTCGAACGCAGTGCTTATGTTCTCCGCTGTATCGTTCTCGATGTCTTGAAGACCCATGTGCATGGGATAATGCATGATGGTCCTTACCTCGTTCGAACATGCGTTCTCCAAAGCGCGAAAGTAATGGTCGCCTGTTCGTGGCGAATGTTTGCGCCGCCTTCCATACGCAAACAAGTCGTCGCCTGCCACTTCTCCGCCACCTAAAGGTCGACAACTGACGACGGCCATACCGGACTGCGCAGTGGCGATCACGCATATTCCATCGCAGTGGCTGTGCGCAATTGGCAAACTCACCCATTTTCCATATCGCTTGGCCATAGTGAATATGTCGCGCATCGAAACCGCAAGAAAGGAGTCGCATTATCGTTTGATGAAGCCCAGATTCCGCCGCGCTGGCCACGCCACAAGCGGCTTTGTGCACGACTGGGCATTCGCGCGGCGGGCTTGGAGACTTGGATAATGACCACCGCTGGCGCGTGTTGTTTTAGGACAAGACCTTGCGATAAACTTTTACAGCAGCGCCATCCTGCAAGTCCAGTGACGAACGAGGCTTGTTTGCAACAAATCTTGTTATTCTATTTGATAATGGATTCATGATTCAGGCGGTGCCAAGGCGTCGTCCAGGAGTCTCATGGCGACGGCGAGGAACCTGGAATGATGAGCCTCTGCCATGGAGCTTGGCTAATTGATGTTGTTGCGGTGTTATCGTGCCATGCATTCGTCGTTGTCGTTCCCGACAAAGATGTTGGGCTTCATGCCGGTACAGTTGGCCTGACGGGCCTGACGAGCCTGACCAAAGGCAATGTAATCTTTAGGCCCCTTATGTTCCTTCGTTGCTGACCGTGGCTAGAGTAAGCTTATCGTTGCGGCCCCTGGATATTCGTCGCTCCAACACGGGTTTGATGTGGCATATGTACCTGTATATGCAGCTGGGTCATGTCGTTGGATTGTCCAGATCTATGTTGTCAAGGCCAATGTGCTCGAATGTCGAGGTTGTAGAAAGGCAGAGCCAGTGGCCAATCATAAGGTTCCTGCCGCAGAATGGTGCATTAGCTGCGGCCACTTCCGTAACCTTGCCGCAAAGTATCTTCGAAGTTCCATCTGAACACCATCGCATTCGGACGATGTTTGCTTGCACATTTCCGTATCTTGTTTACGAGAATCTCGCAAAATGTTCATGGATCTTCTCCTGGACGTTCGGACGCTTCTCATACTTCGTAAAACCCCCGTAAGCTCGTTCCACCCAACCAAGTCTCATGAAATGCACTGCCTCACTCAAGGCGCTTGGTCTCTTGGCGTTCTTTTGCTTGGGCTTCTGGGCCTCTATACTATAGCGACGGATGATGCTCTCGTTCATATCTCTCACCTTCCCGAGGCTCTAGCCATCGGCATCAAGAGGGCGGCTTTTTCTTGCCTTACGATTGCCACATACGCGAGACCGCTTGCTCGACACTGCCTCCTTGTCCGTAGTCGAGCTTACCTACCCATCGATGGACAGCCCCCCGACATTCCGACTACCGACGAATTGACTGAAGACGCGGAAGTCTAAGGAAACTGCATCGAGTGAGGAGACCGCTCTCTCATATCTCCCAAGAGGTCAGCCAAGTCGCGCAGCCCGCCCAGCAGCCATACGTCTACTTGTAGTTGTCATGCTCCTTGCACAGCCTGGCTTCTGGCTCCATGGTTGATGGTGGCTGAGGCCCTCATATCCCACGGATGTTGCGCATCAAGGAAGCTGCACCTAATATACTGACCTCCACGTTGTCTAGGCAGCCTCTCGCGTGTCCCTCCGCAAGATCAAAGCAACTTCGATCCAGTGCGTTCTTGCCCTAGCTTCGCCTGCCGAACCGCGCAACACCCAGTGGTCTTCAATTCCTCGCCTCCCACTGCTCCGCCACCGGTTAGGCACCTTTAAGAGCGAGTATCACCATCATCCCACTCTTTTACAACGGCATGCGCACCTAGCCTTACGTCGGCTGTGTAAATATTTGCTGCCTCAGCACAACATTTGAACTGTTTCGAGGGGTGGACTTCTGCCATACCCTTGCCTGATCCTTCACAACACCCACAACCATGTCAGAGGACGCACAGCCTCCCCCTGGGGACGCGAGTGCTCCTGGACGCCGGCCCCGTGCCCCGACTATCACCATCGACACATCTGCAGTACAACGAACACCGAGCACGAAGTCCCGAGACCCAGAGCATGAGATGGAGCCATTGTCCGATGATGGGAAGTCTCTTAATGGGGACAAAGCAGAAAAGCCGTCAGGTCTGTTACCAACAACAAATACACTTTCGACACCCACCGAGCTACGGGCAAGCAACAGCTTTGATAGCAGAGATTCACGACCAACGAGCCCTCACAACGTATCCTCACCTTCACAATGGAACAACCCACACAACTTCCTAGCTGTCCCCAACGGTCGGAGCAGAGGGGCGAGCATTGACACCGATGCGACCGGAGACTCATCCTCAACTTCAGACGTAACCTACGTCAACACCCACACGCCAATGACGGACAGCGCGCCGAAAGCCTTCGGCGACAACGAGCCGAGATTGGGCGCTGGTGATCATCCAGTTCTATCCGACTCGGAAGCCCTGGAACCCGACAAGGGCACCGAAGCCGACTTCAAGAGAGAGAATAACCCATTCGCATTCACACCAGGGCAGCTGGGCAAGATGTTCAACCCGAAGAGCTTGGGTGCTTTTCATGCGGTTGGAGGATTAGCTGGCCTTGAGAAGGGACTGAGATCGGATCGACTGGCTGGGCTAGGTGTGGATGAGAAATCTCTCGATGGTGCCGTATCTTTCGCAGATGCGACTACTGTAGGGAGCCCATCTTCAGAGTCGACGGTAGTTCTGGACGAACCCGAGATGGCAAAAGACTCTAGCAACACCATCTCCGGTACATATGATGACCGGAAACGCATCTTTGGCGACAATCGACTTCCTGCGAAGAAGACCAAAAGCATATTCGAGCTTATGTGGCTCGCATACAACGACAAGGTCCTTATTGTCTTGACTGTGGCTGCCGTCATTGCTCTGTCACTGGGTCTCTACCAAGCTCTCGGCACGCCACAAGGCGGCTGGGAATGGGTAGAAGGTGTTGCGATTATCGCTGCCATTCTAATCGTCGTTATGGTCGGCGCTGTCAATGACTGGCAGAAGGAAAAGCAGTTTGCTAAGCTCAACGCCAAAAAGGAGAGTCGGAATGTCAAGGTCGTACGCTCTGGAAAGACACAAGAAGTCAATATCCACGACATCTTTGCTGGTGATATCCTGCTTGTGGAGCCTGGTGACATTCTTCCTGTGGACGGTATCTTCATCACCGGTCATGGCGTTAAATGCGACGAATCCTCCGCAACCGGCGAGTCGGACATCATGAAGAAGACTCCTGCCGATGAAGTCTTCCATGCAATGGACTCGGGCGAGAATCTCAAGAAAATGGACCCCTTCCTCATCTCTGGCGGTAAGGTCACAGAAGGTTATGGACGCATGTTGATCACAGCTGTTGGGGTAAACTCCTCGATGGGAAAGACCATGTTGTCACTGCAAGAAAGCAACGAGGCCACTCCACTCCAGATGAAGCTCAACCATCTGGCAGAGCAGATCGCAAAGATCGGTAGTGCCGCAGCCTTGTTTTTGTTTATGGTTCTGCTGATCAAGTTCCTGGCGGCGCTGCCAGGCAATCATGGCACACCTACCGAGAAGGGTCAGGAGTTCATGACCATCCTGATTACTGCCATCACGATTGTCGTTGTAGCTGTTCCGGAAGGTCTTCCCTTAGCTGTAACGCTTGCTCTGGCCTATGCTACGAAACGCATGTTGAAAGACAGGAACCTGGTGCGTGTCCTCAGATCTTGCGAGACTATGGGCAATGCAACGACGGTATGCTCGGACAAGACTGGAACGTTGACACAGAACGTCATGACCGTCGTGGCCGGCTCCGTCGGGACATCAAACAGATTTTCTCACAAAGCCGCGCAAGCCTCAGGCGAGAGTCAAGTCAAGGATGTGGACGATGTGTCCGCCACCGAATTCGCGAGCTCCCTCCATAATGACGTCAAAGTGCTCTGGAAGGACAGCATCGCCATCAACTCAACCGCGTTCGAGACCGACGAGGCCGGAAAGCGAGCCTTCGTTGGCTCTAAGACGGAAACGGCACTGCTGGACTTCGCTTCGGAGTTCCTCGCCATGGACACTGTTACCACCGAGCGCGCCAACGCGCAGATTGCTCAGATGATTCCCTTCAGCTCGTCACGCAAGTGCATGGGCATGGTCTACAAGCATGGCAAAGGCTACCGACTGATTGTCAAGGGCGCCAGCGAGATTATGCTCAAGTACGCCAACCAGATTCTTCGGGATCCGACACAGAGCCTCGAAACAACGACCATGACCGCCGATGACCGTAAGACTTTGGACGGGCTCATTGACACCTACGCTTCACGATCTCTGCGCACTATTGGCTTCATCTACCGGGATTTCGAGTCCTTCCCTCCTCGTAATGCGAGAAGACAAGAAGACGACAAGACTCAGGTCGTATTTGAAGACATCTGCAAGGACATGACCTTCATGACACTTGTCGGTATCCAGGATCCGTTGCGTCCGGGTGTTCCAGAAGCCGTCAAGGATTGTACCATGGCTGGCGTGCTCCCGCGCATGGTCACTGGCGACAACATCATCACTGCCAAAGCCATTGCGACGGAGTGCGGTATATTCACGGAAGGTGGACTTGCGATGGAAGGTCCTGAGTTCCGTAAGCTGTCAGACTCCGAACAGAGAAGAATTATACCCAATCTGCAGGTTCTTGCGCGTTCATCTCCTGACGACAAGCGGAAGCTGGTCAAGAGGCTGAAGGAGATGGGCGACACTGTTGCTGTCACCGGAGATGGCACCAACGATGCTCCAGCTTTGAAGGCCGCTGACGTCGGCTTCTCCATGAACATCGCCGGTACTGAGGTCGCGAAGGAAGCATCCGATATCATCCTCATGGACGACAACTTTGCTTCCATTGTGCTCGCCATCATGTGGGGACGTGCCGTCAATGATGCCGTCAGGAAGTTCTTGCAGTTCCAGCTCACCGTGAACATCACTGCCGTTCTTCTCGCCTTCATCTCGAGTGTGGCAAGTTCGCGGGAAGAGTCCGTCTTGACCGCCGTGCAGCTTCTCTGGATCAACCTCATCATGGACACCATGGCTGCACTGGCACTCGCCACCGATCCGCCAACTCGCAACATCCTCAACCGGAAGCCCGATCCGAAGTCAGCGCCTTTGATCTCCGTCACCATGTGGAAGATGATCCTTGGGCAGGCGATCTACCAGCTTATCGTGACCCTGATCATGAACTTCGCTGGTAAACAGATTATCGGATACTCTGCTCCCTATCCGTGCCCTGTCGGAGGCTACAGCGACAACGCACACTGCCAGGGTGCCTGGGAACACCGGGACATGCAAACTCTTGTCTTCAACATCTTCACCTGGATGCAAATTTTCAACGCGCTCAACAACCGCCGATTGGACAACAAGTTCAATATCTTCGAAGGCATCCAGAAGAACTTGTTCTTCGTCTTCATCTTCTTGATCATGATTGCTGGCCAGGTCCTCATCATCTTTGTGGGTAGCTGGCAGGTCTTCCAAGCTCAACGACAAGGTGGTCGCAACTGGGCCATCGCGCTCGTCCTCGGTGCGCTTTCGCTGCCAATAGGTGTGCTGATTCGATTGATCCCGAACGACTTTGTCGTCAAACTCGTCCCGCCTTTCATCAAGAAGTTTGCGGCGCGGCAAGGGCGAGAGAAGAAGCTCAAGCTCAACGACGAGGAGAATCCTCTCGAGTTTGACCAGGCTCTTATGAACCTCAAGGACGAGCTTGGCTGGATCAAGAAGTACAAGGGTGGCCGCATCAACAGTCTCAAGTTTACTTTGGCCCATCCGAAGGAGGCTTTCTTGCACAGCAGGAGTCCAAGCCGCAGCCGAGCGTCATCGAGCTTGCCGCGGACACCGAACAACGAGCCAATCGAGGACAATAGGTCACAGGGCACGTCGCCGGCACCACCTACGCCTGAGTCCAAGGGACGCAAGCGCGGTCGATCTCGTTCGAACTCGGCTTTCGCCGGTGTGGCTATGGCGGGCATCGTCGCTGGCGGCATCGCTGGTGGCTGGTCGCCTATCGAGCGTCGCGAGGGGGACAGCGATAGTCTGTGCTTCTCGCGGCAGCGATCCAAGAGCGACCTGGTGCGGGAAGATCCTGTTGTCACGACGAATCCAGTTGAAAGCAAGAGTGCTGGCGAGACTAGTGCGATTGCGAACGTCAAGGGTCCGGAGTGAGAGGACGGAGGGTACGATGGACCTACTTCAATCACCATTGCTACATGAGGTGTTGGTGCAGGAGGAAGCTCGCCTGAGCAGGTTGCGAGCGGGTCGGAAAGCGGGTCAACCGCATCTCCACAGGCCACGCTTCGACCAGCAACACCGCATCGAGCATACCACATCACATCACATCCTCCGAGCGGTCGACGCCACCAGACCTGCCGCCAAACAACCATGCGAAAACCTTCGGCGAAAGGGTCGCCATACAACAACATCTGTTTTCCTTTGCATAGCGCTGGCGCTGGGGTGTAACTTCCAGTATCACAAAAGTCTTCACCGACCAATGGCTTAGATTGTGTTTTTTGGCGTTTCCACAACAATACCTATGGGACATTGGCATCGATCTTACCTAGCCAACGAGAGCCTGAGTGCTCAGGAGAGAGTGGGCGCGAGGGAGGGGCGCATGGGTGTATAGTCCTCTTAATCAAGTATGTTACGAACGTTGACTTCCTGCTTTCATACCTGTCTGAGTGATGGTTTGCCCTCATATCTGTCTGTTAGCACAACTGCTCATTTCACGTTCTCCTCAACTCTAAGCATTCACGACATAAGCATCCACAACCCCACTCGGATAGAAAGCCGACGTCACGCCTCCACCAGGAATATAGACAGCTTTCCCAATAACCACAGCACCGGTCCCATGCCTTGGTACCTCCATCGGAGTCAAGGTCTCCCAGCTATCGGTTTCCGTATCATACACGTCCGTCTGATCAAAGATCTGCTGCGGATTCTTCCGATTGCCCTCACCACCGAAGCAATAAATTTTCCAGCCCACAGCCGCGCACGCGAGACTCCCTCGCGCGGTCGGGAGCGGCGCCATCTGCTTCCACTCCACCGGATTCTCGAGATCAAGGGCGTATGTGGTGTCGTGGAACTGGTGGATCCCGTGCTCTCGGCCGCCGACAACGTAAAAGTGCGAGCCCACGACTGCGCCGCCGACGTGCTGGCGTGGTGCCGGAAGGGGCGGATAATCGGTGTTCCACTCTTCGGTGAGGGTGTCGTAGGATGAGACCATGGAGACGCTGTCTTGGTGGCCTCCCTGGTATGCCTGTAGGATGGTCATGCCGCCGGCGAGGAAGACTTTGCCGTTGTACGCGCCCACAGCGCTCGAGCCACGAGCGGTGCCGTTTGGCATGGACGTAATTCTGGTTTACGTCATTAGGTGGTTACTGTCCGGACTGATGTCACTTCCACAAGCTGACTTACGCTGTCCAGGTGTCGTTGAACGGCTGATACACGTATGAGTTGTTCAAAGCAACCCAGTCCATGCCGTCGGATAACGCACCCAGCACATATATCTTCCCGTCCACCGTTGCTGAATTACCATGGTTCAATTGTACTGGCAACGGCGCAGCGATATGCCAGCTTTCGTCAACCGTATCGTAGAACTCGACCCTGTTCAGTGTTTCGGGCACTCCGCTGCCGTCGTATGCAACGCCACCAATGATGTAGACGTCGCTGTCGATGCTGGTGACGGAATGCTCCTGGCGTGGTCCCTGGCCGATAAGGTCATGTCGCACCCACGAGCCTTGGCTGGCCGGTTTGCGTTCGTGTATTGTTCGTGATCCGATCGCTGTCGCTCCCGCCAGTCGCAGCGCCAGAAGCGTAGTCAACACATTCATCATAACCGGACGGAGACAGCTCAAGCTTGGAGAGGTTGCAAGTAAGACAGATATAAGGTAGTCAGTGGCGTTAATGGATTGCAGTCGTGATGTAGAAGTGGTGCGGCTCCTATGCAGTGGTTGTATGATTGTGGTGTAAGCTTTGGAGTCGTCCTTCTGGCGTCCTTATATCGGTTGCTGCCATACATGCTCATACCCATACCAAGACGCAACGCTTGGTACGGACAATCGACCGGCGTAACCACTGTCCATCTCGGGTCCATCTTATTGAGACAACCTGGTGTCCGATGCTTCGGGAACAAGAACCATAAGGAAATCCCGAAAGCCCGTGACCTGGATCGAAATTCCTCCGCAGCACTGCTCTTGGGCACGAAATGCGACCGGCAGTGTCATTTGATGTAGGCGCAGTATACTGAGTCGTAGCTTCGCATAGCGGTTGTGAACCAACTGGTTCATAATCTTCCTTGCTCATGTTTGCGTTCTTACACCCACAGGTCTCTTGGCTCGAGATCTCAATGTTTGTTCCCGCAAGAAGGCCTCTGTAGCACACGCATCCATTCGGCGATTGCTGATTCCTAGATCAACACGGTAGTCCATATGTACATTGCCACTACCATCCCTGGCAGCTACGTCTTGGAGCGCTGAGGCCTGCGGAGTCGAAGGATACCTGTGATGCCATATCAATCCAATGTTGCTTCGAGGACAACATTCCCTCACGCTTGAAGCGTTCGGACGAAGTATTGTTCGAGCCACAAGTTGGCAACCATCGTTCGTCCAGTGAGTCTCCACGATGTCCACACACAGACATTACAGTCCTTGCTGTGGGACGTAGTATATGGCATATACGCTTGATTTGACGTGCCGGTAGCCGTCTACCAGATCTATCGTGTTGCAATTGACGCGCTGCCAGGTAGAGTCGCGTAGCTGCATCTCGATACATACTACACGTTTCTCTGCATGGCGTGTCTTTTGCTTCTGACTGAACTCGGACTCGTTGTGAGCAGATCCACATGCGAGATAGAAGGTCTTGTATTGACTATCGATTGGACCTTGGGACTGTTCACAACATCAGCAGGAGAAGTGGGAAGAGTATGGACGCGGTGAGTGGACTTACACGTCTCTCAAACCTTACTGGATCATAGCCATTGTGAGGTATTGGCATACCCATCCGATCGTTGCTCGTTCTTGCGAAATTAATATCGAAGTATGGTTCCGGCCTCCTGGAGCTGGGAGCAGAGGGATCATCATAGTACCACGGCTGCTCGTCCTGCGGCGACTCCACAGGCAAGCGGAGCTCTAGGCCTTGGTTTGTCATGCAGTACGGAAGTCGATCATACCTGTTCACTTCTACCTGGACGATATCGCCAGAGTCAGAGAAAGCTTTTGGTGTTGTAGCCAAGAGACCTGAGCCGGGTAAATCGTCTCTCCACGCGAAGATGGACTCGTCTGACGACTTTCGCAAAATCTCTAGCTGCAGTCGCATGAATGATTTGGCGCCTTCCCCGTATAACAGCGGCATGTTAACGTCAAAGATACCAAGAAGGCAATACGCCATGTCTTCTTTTTTTGTGGTGCTCCGTCGCGAGATCCAGCTCATTCTCATTGCTACACTGGCACTCGAGGCCGGTGCTGTGCCATTGACATAACGCTCTCGTATGCCAGTGATTCTGGAGAGGTAAGGTGTCAGTTCCCATTTGGTCCCGAAAGCGCTCCATCGGGCGTCCAGGAATGTGACTTCTCGTGGCGCCAACAGTTCTTGTAGCGTCCATCCTCTCGTGAACCAACTACTCTTGCTTAAAAGCAGAAAATCGCTGTCTGTCAGCAAACCTGGGTGATCGATTGCAGCTACATCTGAAAGGTATACCAAGCACTCAGAAGCATTTTGGTACCACCTCCACATGGAATTGATAGCTTCAGAGAGCTCGCTGCTGTTTGCCCTGTCGATGCAGCAGCTGTCGATCCACACATAAGAGTATCCACGTTGTAGTGCATATGCACGACAATTTTGCACCTTTGTCAGCCCTTCGCCGCAGGATTTCTGAGAGCAGTGCCTGTCGCTGAATTGACGAAACGAGACTTCGTCTGGACACCATCGATGCGACAGTATGGCGTATTGGGGAAGTTCGTCCTCATCGGGGTAGTCCACCATCTTCCACTCCTGCGTGTGAAGAAGACGCATTGGGCAAGACAAGTATGTGATGGGGGAGGAATTGTATTGTCTAGGTGCGTATCGAAAAACCGTGATATGTTAAGGACGACGCAGGTATTGGTAGACAACGGAGTGGTAGTAGCCATACGTTACCGCAGTTAGGTACCTTTGCTGACGTACTGCAAGGCTGTGTAATGACAGACCTCACAGCCTTCACTCCAAGCCGTCTTATCACGATCGAGGCTGAGATATGGCGAAGCAAGATGCTTTCAAACTAGTATTATGCCCATTCATGATTTGTTTCGACGGAGTGTTCCCGCCAACGAAAAGAACTGCGGGCTCATGTCGAGGTTGTCGAGCAAGGTACCGGGTTCTTCTGAACGTGGAGAAGCGAGGAACGGTTGCAGGGTGGGGCCTTTCAGCCGCGGACCGGCTCTCGCCATCCCGGCAGGGCAGGGGAGCTTAAGTGGCGTTTGCTTCGTTCTTGCTTTCTTTGCTGAGCTGCGAATGAACGAGAAGACGGAGCAGCCCTTCGCCTGTAGTTTCAAAATACGATGGATCGGCGGGCGATTTGCGTGCTTCCACTCGAGTTCTTCGAAGAAAAATGACCGAGAAAGAGAACGAGCACGTGAAGGGGGGCCCGAGCTAAGTGCTAGCGTGGACCCCCATCTCCCAGCGAGCGAAGCGAGCGAGGAGCGCTCGCTTGTTTGGAGGGATTATTTCGTTTTTTGCCAAATTAGAAAGCCGGCAGGCTGTCAACCGCCGTGCGCGCTAGGGTTGACGCACCTTGAGGGGAGCTGCCGTGACCTGCATGGGGTTGAATAGCGCGAGCATGGATGGGCGGGATTCGAAGGCGGGCGCGCAGTTGGAAGAGCAGTCCCACCACTCACCAAGCATGCAGTACTTCCACCACCAGCAGCACAACGTCGCCCCCGAGCTCTACCGCGCCTCTCCGCAGCAAGAACAGAAGCAGGTGGGGTCGACGTCGCATACACCACTGTTACCTCCTATACAGCAATTCGAGAGCCAGATGCAGATGCAGTCGCAGCCGCAGTACGCGACCGTACCCATGAATGGCCAGATCGCACAACAACCCCCTCCACCTTCACACCATCACCATCCTCCTCCATACCAATCTGCGCAATACCACTATTCGAATGGCCTTCCGCCGGCAATGCCGTCGAATGTCGGCGCGAACGGACAGAATGGAGGCATGGCGCGGTATCCTCTGCCGTCGCAGATAATGGTTGGACCGAATCCGCGACCGAAGAAAGACATCAAGCGGAGTGGGTAGAAATGTCGAAAGAATAACAGATATACATCAGTCGCTGACAGCATGCAGGGACGAAGACGGGATGTTTGACGTGTCGCAAACGACGCATAAAAGTAAGGTCGCTCTCCCTCGTCGCTTAACCCGGGAGCAAGCGAACAGCCTAGGGAGGAAGCGAGACTCTGTTTTCGCATCAACTTCAGACCACAAAACTGACACGTATATCCAGTGCGACGAAGCCCATCCCACGTGTCGCAACTGCCAGAAGAGTAAGCGAGAGTGCCTCGGATACGATCCCATCTTCAAACAACAGCCTGGCCCGCCTCCAATTCAGCCGGCTCCCTCCGCGCATGCCAGCTTGAAGGTCGAAACATCGCACGACGGAAATAATCATCCACATCCGTATCGACAACATCAACCATATTCTGCCGCGGGAGGTACCTACGTCTCTGTCAACCATCCTCCACACGGTGAAGACGGTCGCGTTGGACGCGTCGATCCGACGTTAGGAAGTGGCGAACCACCTCACAACATGGCTGCCAACAGCTTCAGCAGTACTTTACTGCCGGAACGAAGAGGTATGACTCTACGCGCCAATAGGACATGATGCAAAAATTAACGAACTACAGTACGGCACATCACTACCGACCAGTTGTTCAGCTTAAACGACGTACCACCACGATATCACCCCCGGGACGAACCACCCGCCAACTCAAATGCCTTACAACAAGAAGCCGACGAGCTCTACCGCTTCCACTTCGCACCCGGTCTGGACAAACTCTTCGAAACAACCTGGTACTCAGAACGCGGAGCACACTACCTCCAACAAGACCGCCCCCTCCTGGACTTCACCATCCAAGTCGCAGAGCGGTTAAAACAGCGTGCCGATGACCAGCCAGCCATCGAAGCCCTACAGTCCCTCGAAGCACGACTAGTATGGCTCCTTGCAGCCATGCCTCGACCTGCCGCCGCATCGCACAAAGCCAACGGCGCCGCAAACGATGCCCTCACCTCAGAGATCCTATCCCGTGTAGACACAATGGAGAGCCTACTAACCGGTCAATTCCTTCCCCACTCCCGAATCTCCCAGCCCCCCTCTCCAGAGCACCAACAAGACCACCGCAAATACAACCAACAACACTTCTGGCACCTCCTCGGCCGCTTCACCGCCGCGCGAGACGACACTTCCGACCCTGGCGCCGCGCGCGAACTCAACGACGCTATGACCGCGATGCGCGGAACCTTACAGATGCTTGAGAACCGCGACGTGCTCTACTCGATCGCCATCGCGCGCCATATCGGCGGCAGGCTCGTGGAGTGGAACCCGCCGCAGATATTAGCGCCGCAGACGGAGGACCCGAATGATCCGGTCAAGAAGGTTGAGGTGGCGCAGCGGTTCCTGGGTCAGGAGGATCAGAAGGGGACGACGCAGGTGATTCAGCGGGTGTGCTCGATGGCGATGCGGAGTTGGGTGCTGCAGCGGCGGGAGTAGAACTCTTGGCCGCAGCACGCGGAGTGTTGGTGGCGTACGCTGAAGAGGATGGCGGATTTGTTCGAGCGGGAGGCGCAGACAGTGCATTTGCTTCGGGCGTTTCGCGATGATACCAGATGTGAACTACAGCAGGAGCTGGTGGGAAGCTTTTTGTCAACGCTTGAGATGTAGAGCATTTTCCGCGCAACTTGGACAGCTAAATGTCAAGCATGTTTTCAAACAAAGAGTTGTGCCATACCATCATCTTGTTTCTTTTCTCTCTCTGAGTCCAACAGCATGTGGGAGGAAGGGTGTTAGGCATATAAGACATTCACACTATGAACAGATGTGCCATCTGTACAGCCATCTTGTTATGCTACAGTCCGCATGCTATGCTATCACATACACCACCCCAATATGCAAAAATACAGAACGTCTACTTCTTCGCCCGCCTCTTGCCCTGGTTCCGTATCCGAGGCTGCACAACGAATTTGTTGATATTCCGCTTCTTCCTCGTCTTGTACCCGCCTTTGGCCTACATCACTCACAATCAGCACATCATCCTCAATGACAAGTAATTGTAAAGACTTACCGGCGTCCCCCAAATCGACACAGGATGCACATTTCCCTTACTCTTACCCCTTCCACCACCGTGCGCGTGATCACTAGCATTCATCGCCAACCCCCTCACGGTCGGTCGGATATTCAACCACCGACTCCGTCCAGCTTTCCCAAGCTGTCGGAACTGCCAATGCGGATTACTCGCCACGCCCACCGTCGCGCACGCGTCTTTCGCCACTTTCCGCACTTCGCCGCTCTGCATCCGTACAGTCACGCTCAGCACTTTGCCTCCCTTCTCCTCTTTGGCCATTATTGTAGCGTAGGTTCCTGCGCTCCGGCAGAAGACAGCGCCTTTGGAGGGGTTGGAGCCGACGCAAAAGACTTGCGTGCCGAGCGGGACCATGTGCATTGGGAGGCAGTTACCGCGGAAGGCGGTTTTAGCGGCTAACATGCCTGGTTCGACTACACCGCCCATACTTTTGATCAACTCCTTCGGGATGCCAGAGCGGTAGCTCTCCACCGCATCGCCTGCTCGCATGCCCTCAGCGGCAATGATGTAGCTACGCTCGCGCGTCTTGACGTGCTCTAATAGTGCCAGATGTGCTGATCGATTCGGGTCATACTCAATGCGTTCCACTAAGTGCTTGCCGGGCTCCTTGCGCTCGAAGTCCACAGTCCGGATTCGTCGTCTCGCTCCGCCGCCGTGATGGCGGACTGTGATGCGTCCGCTGTTATTTCTACCGCCCTTGCCGTGGCCGATCTTGGGGAAGGTTAGGGGTTTATGAGGCCCGCCTTTCCAGAGATGGTCGTTGATCGGGCGGCGCAAGTGACGAACACCTGGGGTTCGAGGTTTGTAGGTTTTCATCTGCAGGGCTCCGCTGTCTCGTCGCATGGGGGCTGAGGAGGGGGTGAAGCTGGTCGTTTCGGCGATGGAGGTGGAGGCGCGGACTTGACTCTCTGCTGCGGTGGCATAGTTGCGGGCGGAGGACAGGAGATGGTGGCATTGGATGCAGATGGGGCGTATCCGTGGTTGTAGCATGGTTGTGGGAGGTGTGCTTGGGACTCGGGGGAGTCTCGCAAGCTGTGGGACGTTGAATGGACCAACTGGTGGATCAATTGATGTCTTCTAACTTTCTCTCACTTCGAGATGAATATGCCAAGGGCAGTGAGCCTCAGGCAGAGATCACGTGGCGCCGCGGATCTTTGGTGTAGCTCTGGGCAACCGACGAGCGTGAACCTTTCTTTCCCTCTCCAACATCGAATACACATCTCATGCTTCCAAATAACACCAGCCTGTTGTAATCTTCGCCTGGTCCTCTTCGAGATCGCATCGCCTTTCACGCGAAAACGTGATCATCGATCGAGAGAGGCGCACAAGCCACAGCTCGTCGCCCTAACAGCGCGGCACTTCGCGTGTTCAAGAGATCCACTCTCCAATAACAAAGCCCGAGCGCTCTACACGAACAACACTTCCCGTCCACCTCGCTGCTGCATCACCTCTCAGCAGCATCTACCGTACGGCCATCACGAGTAGTGCCATTGCTTCTGCTCAACTTGGTCAGAGGTGCTCTTCCTCGCCACCCACAACATCTTCCGTCCGGCATCATCATACAACTGCATGTTCATGCAGATACACAACCTCGACTTCACGACTTCCACGACTACGAGCAGGACTCCATCACGTAGCTGACGACCTCGACCACCGATCGCCACCAGGAGAGGTGAGTAGCATATGCTTCAGACGACGCGTGCCTGTCAAAACGGAACTGACTTCTGAATCACAGCTCAGCTCTTCACTACTCATATCCGACCTTATATATATCACCACCACCATCTCCAACACGGCTTCACTCCCCACTCACACAACATGCCTCCTGTATGTATTCAAGCACTTCTGACCGCGGAGAACACGTCCTTCCATCGCGTAGACGTGCATTGTTGTGCTAACACACCACCCATAGACAAGAGCTCTCCGACGAGCTGTGACGGACGAGAACGCAGAGAATGTCGGAAGTACGCGCCTGACGCGTGCGAAGGCAGCCGCTCTCGATACTGTCGTCGCCGGCGAACCACCGAAGAAGGCATTGACGGCCAAGCGCACGACTACAGCACCATCAAATGGCACCATCGCTGGACGGAAGCGGACTGCACTGGGAGATGTCAGCAATGTTGTGAAGAAGGAACCAACTGAGAATGTGGATGGTAAGAAAGACACGCTCGGTAAGAGTGGGTTGTTGAAGGCATCAAAACCAACCGGCATCCAGAAGCAAGCGCCCGCGCGGACCAACTCGACACGCACTGTGCTTGGCTCAAAGGCGGCCAACGCGACATCTTCTGAACTCAAGCGTCCTGCGAGTGGCTCGGGTGTTGCTGGTCACATTACGAAGAAGAGGAACACGTCGGCGTCGAAGCCTGCCGCTTTGGACGACGAGTCGAGCGAGAACGTCCCACCGCCCAAGAACGGATCCAATGGTAGCTTCAAGCTGGAGAAGTCGAAGACCAAGTCGAGGCCGTCGATTGAGGAGGTGTTTGACGATGAAGCTGGACCGTCGTGGGAGGAGGTTGTCAAGGATGCAAAGGACCTCGACGAAGAGGACATGGACGACCCGCTCATGGTTGCTGAATACGTCCACGAGATCTTCGAATACATGCAGGAACTCGAGATCACCACTCAACCCAACCCCGATTACATGGACAACCAGAACGAGCTCGAATGGAAGATGCGCGGCATCCTCGTCGACTGGCTGCTCGAAGTCCACACCCGCTTCCGCCTCCTCCCCGAAACCCTCTTCCTCGCCGTCAACATCATCGACCGCTTCCTCTCCAGCAAGGTCGTGCAGCTCGACCGTCTCCAACTCGTCGGCGTCACCGCCATGTTCATCGCCTCCAAATACGAAGAGGTGCTCTCCCCTCACGTCCAGAACTTCGTACACGTTGCCGACGATGGCTTCACCGAGGCCGAGATATTATCCGCCGAGCGCTTCGTCCTCGCGGCTCTCGACTACGACCTCTCCTACCCCAACCCCATGAACTTCCTCCGCCGCATCTCCAAGGCCGACAACTACGACATCCAGACCCGCACGCTCGGCAAGTACCTGCTCGAGATCGGCTGCCTGGATCATCGCTTCATCAAGCATCCTCCTTCGCTCGTCGCTGCTTCGGCTATGTACCTGGCGCGTCTGGCGATGGATCGTGGTGAATGGGATGCCACTTTGTCCAAGTATGCTGGCTACACCGAGCAGCAGATCCAGCCTGTCTTCAAGTTGATGGTTGAGTACCTCGCCGGCCCGGTCTTGCATGATGCATTTTTCCGCAAGTATGCTAGCAAGAAGTTCTTGAAGGGTGAGTCTACTTACCATACCACCATACTCCATTTGCACGCACTGACAGCTCGCAGCATCCATCGTCCTCCGCCAATGGGCCAAGAAGTGGGCATCGACCTACCTCGAGAGCCCGCCGGCCACCACCAGCAGTAGCGGCAAGAAGACGCCTCGCTCGTAGAGCTTGCGCTTCACTGCACTACAACCACTACGCGGTGAAGAAACGCCATCGAGCATCTCGCCTGCTCACCGCGGAGTACGAACACAACACCTGAGATCCGAATTTGTCTTACCTCACCTCGCCATCGTCATCTCGAATGCGTATGGCCAGGGTGTGAGGAATCTGTCATTGCTTGTTTTTGTTATACTGTTTCGAAGGCATGGGCTATGGCGCATGCAGCTGCAATGGACGGGCGCACACGGCTTCTGACAGAAGAAGGACTTGCGTTGCCTTGCAAGGCTGGCGTTACTGTGATTTGATTTTTTGGTTGCACCGGCGATTGGGTATGGTAGGGTAGGGAGATGGGAGTGTAGTATGAGATCCAACAAAACTGTTATCAAATTACATGCGCCCGCGCACTCTCAGGCTTGCTTTCAGCTCGGAGGTCTGCCTGTAGTTTGGTGTACGGATTCCATATCGTCTCGCGTCGCCTGCCCTTTCAAGCCAATGCAGTGGAGTATGTATGACCCTGTTAACTTACTCAGCACCGAAACGGCCATTCGGGAAGCACGTTTTCCCCCGTCCCGCTTTCTGCCACATGCAAGCAAGCTACCGCTGGGCCAGCCAACCAAGGCTTCAGCTGCGACGCGGCTCGGCCGGTGCGTGAGGCCTGAATGGTACTGTATTGTACCCTTATGATGCGTAGACTCGTTCGTCGTTGGCTAGTAGGTAGGATTGCAGAACCAATATCGAAGTTTAGTGGTGAAACTGCTTGCTTTGTCATGTACGGTTGCTTGTGAGGAGAACAGCTTCTCGTTCTGGCTCCCACGCCTACTGCCGTCTGCCCGAGTCGCGACAACTCTCCCTCTTGTCGGCCGAACTCAAGACCACGATAACTATATCACGATGTCCGAGGAGGCGTCCCCGGACGAGGCCTACTTCAACGACCTCGCCCAGCAACCTTCCAACTCCAACACCAACGGCGAGGAACCGCAAGACGGCGAAGCGGGAAACGGACAAGTGCCCAAACCGAAACGAATCGCTTGCGTTTTGTGCCGGAAGAGAAAACTAAAGTGCGATGGGAGTAAACCGGCCTGTGGGACTTGTACGAGACTGCAGCATGAGTGTTCGTATGATGAGGTGAGGAGGAAGAGCGGGCCGAAGAGGGGGTATGTGAAGGCGCTTGAGGCGAGGTTGGCGCAGGTGGAGACGTTGTTGAAGGGGCAGGATGAACCTACCGCGACAACGACGAATGGGAACGGGAAGAGTGTGGGAGTGGCACATTTTGGGGATATCGGGTTGGGGGAGAGTAATGTGAATGTGATGGCTCATGGGGAGAGGACGGTGAATCAGCTGGATGCCGTACCGCAAGCGCAGTACGCGCATACTGCGATTGGGAATGCTGGGTCAAGCGGAGGGGGTATAACTGGGGAGGAACAGTTTCCATGGGAGATGATTGGGTTGGGACTCGATGAACCGCTGCCTACTCAAGACGTGGTTAACGAGCTGAACGACACGTTCTTCGGGAAGATCCACCCTTCGGTACCCATGATCCACCGACCACGGTATCATGCAGCGATGAATCTGGCGCCTCATATGCGGCCGCCGGTGTGTTTGCGGTACGCGATGTGGTGTAACGCGGCTGCGGTGTCGGGTAAGTACGAGCAGCTGCAAGAACACTTCTACCTTCGCGCGCGGAAGTACATCCAGCAGGACGAGATGAAAGGGCATGGCGAGAGTATGATTACGATTGCGCATTGCCAGACGTGGATTTTGTTGGCGACGTACGAGTTCAAGCTCATGTACTTCCCGCGCGCGTGGATGTCGGCGGGTAGGGCGTGTCGGATGACGCAAATGATGGGCTTGCATCGACTTGACGGCGCTGGGCTGGATGTAAAGCAATGTTTACCGCCGCCGCGAGACTGGACGGAGCGAGAGGAGCGGAGACGGACGTTTTGGATGGCGTTTTGTGTGGATCGGTACTCGAGTATTGGGACTGGCTGGCCGATGACGATTGAGGAGAAGGATATTATGAGCACGTTACCTGCGAACGAGGAGTCGTTTGAATTCAACAAGTCGATGAAGACGCCGAGCTTGACGGAGGCGTTGAGTCCGGATGGTGCTACGAAGTTGACTGGGTTTTCTGGAGTGATTCTTATGGCGTGTCTATTCGGACGAAACCTCACACATCTTCATCGACCTGAACCGGACGACGCAGACGATGATCTGAATGGCGAGTTCTGGAAGCGGCATCGGATGCTGGATAATATTCTGCTGAACACTGCGCTCGCACTACCTGTGGATCTGCGATTACCTTCGGGATTGAACGACCCGAATACTGTGTTCCTGAATATGTGTATACATACGTCGACGATATGTCTGCACCAGGCGGCGATCTTCAAGGCGGATAAGAACCGCATGTCTTCGAGGATCTCGGCGGAGAGTAAGGTGCGGTGTATTACAGCGGCGGCGGAGATTGCGAGTATAATGAGGCAGATATGTCATTTGGATCTCTCTGCTGTAAGTTTCTTGGGAAGCACGAGACAACTTATGGGTGCTGACATGTTCCAGATGAACCCCTTCATATCCTTCTGCCTCTACGTCTCAGCGCGAGTCTTCGTGCAATACCTCAAATCACGGCCAAAGGACACTCAAATCCGAGCTTCCCTCCAATTCCTGCTATCAGCAATGCAAGCCATCAAACGAAGAAACCCTCTCACCGAATCCTTCCTCGTCCAACTAGACGTCGATCTAGAAGGCGCAGGCATAGAAGATACGAGCTCACTACGCACGCCCATGCAGCAAGCCGCCACCGCATACGAAGCGACCCGCTCAGAAGGCTGTCCCATGTCGCAAATTCATCTTGACCACAGACCTAACTATCACGAAACCCAGGTCCCAGTGATGGCACCTTCAAGACCAAGTTTTGGCGACATGGGTCTCGCTGCCTACAACGACCCAAGCGGCAACCCTAACCTTTCCTCCACATCCACCGCGAACCCAACTTTCAACTACAACCACGAAGTCTCCGAAATGACCGACGAAAGCCTCGATTTCATGATTCCAGGCGGAACCTTCGAACTTCCCAACCGCCCAGCAGGCCAATCGCCCGGCTCGTCGAACCAGAGCTCAGGTGTCCAACGGAGTCCGCAGTCCTATAACTCAGAAATGGACATCACCCGCGACGCTTCCGGCGACCATCTGACACCAAACTCAAGCGCTCATCAAAGTGCCTCCGGGCATAACTCGAATACCGGCTACTCGCCCAAAAACCTCTGGCAACCCGACATCAACACTTCCTCCGGAATGCAGCAAACAGATCCCAGCCGCTTCACCCCCAACGACATGGGCGCGTTCTCCGACTTCGACATGAACGCCTACGCCGCTTCTACCGGCAACGAGCAGAACGGTTTCGTGCTGCCCTCGACTTGGGGCTCTAGTGGCACGGGGCTGACGCCTGGACCGACTGGTTTTATGCCTGCAGCGACGGGCATGAGTCCAGCTCCTACTGGTATGACTCCGCAGACGACTGGCTTCACGCCGAGCGCGAGCGGGATGGACATGTTGAATATGAGCGAGGAGGAGTTCAATCGGGTGATGTTGCAGTTTAATCAGTGGGAGACGGGGGTGGAGCATAGTGAGTCGAATTTGAATGGACCGCGATTGTGATGTGAATATGGTTGGACGATTTGGATTGATGAAAAAGCTTGGTGCTTGGACAGTACTTGACGGATCTTGAGGCGCATTTCTTGGATGATTGAATGGCGGTATACCACTGTGGGGATTCAATGTTGGCGTCAGGGCGCTGAGTAGGATATCGATGAACGCTACTCCAATCTATCTATCCACATTGCATTGACTCCTTTCCCGGTGTTTTCCAGTGCCATTCAATGCTCAGGACCATGTTAACACCGCAATCTCCGTCCCACGCCTCGGTCCAGAAATGCATGCAGCACTTCAAGCGTTCGACATCGATGTCGGTTTCGAGACACCTCTCCTACCCTCTCCCGTTCTCCTTCGTCTCATACCAGCCATGTCCCTCCAAGACAACTATCCAGTCTCCTGCCCCTTCTGCACCATCGCATCCGCCTACCCTCCACCTCCCACACCCTCCCCATCGTCTACCACCGCCTCATCGCCGATCCCACGCTCCCCCGACCCAGACGCCGTCTGCCCCCAATGCCACCTCCTCCTCTCAACCCCCCACGTCCTGGCCTTCTTGGACATCCTGCCCATAGCTCCAGGCCACATTCTCCTCACGACACGGGGGCATTACGAGAAGATGAGCGATCTCTACACTCCTCCCGACTCAGCAAACAAAGTCGATGTCAACGCAGGGAGCGATGAAGGCAGAGAAGCTGCTCGAGCGCTCGGAGAATGGCTCCCAATCGTTTCGACCGCATTAGTAAAAGCCACAGGCATCGAAGACTGGAACATAGTCCAAAACAACGGCGTCCGCGCAGCCCAAGTGGTCCCGCACATCCACTTCCACCTCATTCCCCGCTACCAGGAAGGGCGGAAAGAAGTCGCTCACAAGGGAAACGTAGACCTAGGCATGTTGAAGTCCTGGCGGATGTTCGGGCGCGGAGCGAGAGAAGAGTTAGATGACGACGAAGGAGTTGAGTTGGCTAGAGTGCTGCGGGAGAGTCTAAGAGCGGTATTAGGAGAAGAGTTGAAAGAAGGAGGGAAAAGTCGGTTGTGAATCATTCGTATCGTTCTCTTGTGCTACTGAGAGCTGCGCTGGGGGCACAGCAGTCGCTGTACTGCCGGCACCCATGGTGGTGCGGCTGAGAGCAAGCAAGGGCGCCCAGGGCGCGGCGGAGAACAAGAATTGCGCCTCGGCACGGTCATGCTGCCATGCAGCCCCATCTCTGTCGTGTGATTGGCGAAGCCGCCACTACAGTCAGCGAGGGCGGCGCGGGAGCTGCTGCACGGGCGCGAGAGCGCCGTGCACCGGTTGGCGAGGTGCCGGCTGCCTCTCCGGCGTCGTGAGGTCGATGACGACCGCCCTCTGCGACTGTAGTGGGGGCGCCTGTGGTGGCGCGGTGGAGAACGCGGCGGCGGGCTCGATCGACGGGATCGCATCTTCGTAGCGCGGAACGAAGTACCGAGGGTCTCGCTGGGTGTCCATCTGTGAACGTTAGCCTAGGCCTTCCAATATATCGTTGCGATATACATACTCGTTGGTACACCCGTCCACCAATCACCATATCCCTCGCTGTAGTGGCCTGGGCCTCCTCTCGACGTGGGAGAACGGCGCCAGCATGGTATGGCTGGTACTGGCCGTACCCGACACCGCCTCCGGCCTGCGGCTGCTGGTGCTGCCAGCGCAGTGGCTGCTGTGGCGCCATGGGCTGAGGATAGGCGAGGAGAGGAGGTGGAGCTGCTTCGTCCGAGATCCTGCGACCTTTGCATCCATTGGTGAAACCGTAGAGATACGCCTCATTCGATTCTTGACTCTGCGGCCTTCTTATACGCCGGTCCATCCTTCCTCGAGTGAAAGCTTCATCCTCGGTTTCCATGTTCATGTCTGCACCACGTGCTTGGCGATCGGTGGTGTCAAAGCTGGCTTCGCTAGAGTCGTCGAGTATCACCACAGAGTCTGAATCGTCGGCATCGTGCATATGAGTGTTCTGATTGTTGTTGTCGTCGTCCTTCATCTTCATCTTGTTGGCTTCATCTTCTTCATCTTCGATGACAATGATATCGTGCCAGATCCACTCGTTTTCCTCCTTCTCCTCTTCATCGTTCTCGCCACGCCACTCTTTGATCTTCTCGAGGCAATCGGGTTCCACGATAGCGCGCACCTCCTGCCAGGTACCGAATGCTCTGAGCAATCTATCGTAGTCGGTGTATGTGTGACGGATACGAGCACCAGTGGCAAGTTGGATCCGGCGCGAGAGGCTCAATGTCATGTTGTTTCCCACCGTGCTGCCGTCTCCGTGCCAAGCATGTTGAATGATAGCTTCCACGTCATGTTGCGGCATCATAGGGAAAAGCTCCTTCATGGCTGCACGAACTTGTGAATCATCCTCGACAGCCTGAATCTCTCCAACAACACCGTAATCGGCCATGGTTCTAGCCATGCGGCTTTGGACTGCAAGATCAGCTTCTTTGATGAAGGCTTTCTTGTACGGTATGTAGCCGAGCTTGTCACAAGCCTGGGCAACAAGCTGTGAGTTGAAGTAATACCCAATGCGAGATAGATGGGTCGCCACCTTCTCGGGGTTGTTCCAGTGTCTTGTCGGCGCCTGAGGGACATGTCAGCAAAGGGAACGTGGTCATGGGGGTAGACATTAAGGTATGGTGCATTGACAGTCCGGGAGTAGAACAGACATTGACATGGTAGACGACGTAGTTGTTCAACCTGGACATCTCCTTGCATAGATCAGACAGCGGAGGCGTTCCAGATGGGACGAATGTGTATCCACGTGGTGGAGTGCCTAAGGCGGTCACCTGAGAATGGGTAATCGTTAGTGTTAGATCACTACGCAGTTGGATCCTGACCAGCACAAACTTTGACTTGTAATTTCTTCTTCGCCATAAGCACTTGGGTTTGCTCCGTTCGGTATGGCTTATCGCGCTTCTGCAGGACACTTCGCGCTGCACTTGCAGGTCGCGATGCCGTAGCCCTTGAGCGTATGGTGTGGTGTTGTGTGTTCGTCATGCTTGCTGAATCGTGCTTGGGGAGCTAGCGAAAAGGAGAGACCGATAACAGTGTATGAAATGGTATACCCTGCGCCGAAACACCTCGCTGTTAGTTATGAAAACAACGAAAACACTATCACGCAGACAGATGCATGCGATGGTGACAACGGCTAAGGCAGTCGGCTTTGGGTCTGGTTTCTGTTGACTCCGGTGGCGATGAAGACGTCAAGAATCCCCGAGTCCAGGAGACAATGTCCAGCGAGTTGAATGCTGCGAAAAACCCTCCTAGCAGCGTGTTTTCAGGTCCGTTCCTTGGTGCCAGATGGTCCTGCTTACGCTCCAAGTGGTGATGGTGTGAGAAGTGTGTCAACTCAGACAGAAAAGCCTGGAGCACGCGCTGAGACTACAGCAGGCCCTTGAGAAGGCTCAGTTATACGTTCGCAAGGTCAGAACATGATGCCTGTGAGTAGGCCAGCATGCGCGAGGAGACTCTCAGACCACTTCAGAGCAACGGCGTCGACATTGTCGTGGAGTCGAGTGAGTCTAGAGTGAAGTTGCAAGTCCCTTGAAGCAAACAAGCGGGCAGCAAGCGGGCGCTAGCGGATAGTCCCAGCCAGTTAGCGAATTTGTCGATTGCCAAGCCCGCACCACACATTGAATCAAGCCGACTTCGACGACATTTGAAGACTGCAGCGACATCATTCCACCACAACCACAACCTTCTCCGGTCAGTACAGCGCCAGCATCCAGGACGCACTTTAATGAGTGTATACTGACAGCAGAGGTAGTCGCCCAAGATGTCTTCCCAGGAGAAGCCGCAGACGAAGAAGTTCCAGAAGGGCGAGAGGACCATCCCAACGGCCTCGGACAAGGCGCTGAAGTACTACCCGGCTGAGGACGAGGCGGTACCAAGGAAGGTGAGTTGGAGCAACGGCGAGCGGCACACATATGCCTGGTCGTCAAAACACATGAGTTGAAGAGCGACACTAACATTCACCCAGACCCGCAAAACCGTTCGCCCCTACAAGCCCCGCGCCTCCCTCACCCCCGGCAAAGTCCTCATCCTCCTCGCCGGCCGTTTCCGCGGCAAGCGCGTTGTCCTCCTCAAAGTTCTCGACCAGGGCGTCCTCCTCGTTACTGGACCATTCAAGATCAACGGTGTGCCACTCCGCCGCGTCAACGCCCGCTATGTGATCGCCACCAAGACGAGCGTCTCCGTGGAAGGCCTGGACTCCTCCATCGTCGACAAGGTCGGCAAGCCAGAGTACTTCTCGCGGGACAAGAAGGCGGACAAGAAGGGGAGTGAGGAGGCGTTCTTCAACCAGGGCAAGGGCGAGAAGAAGGAAGTGAGCAAGGATCGCGCGGACGACCAGAAGAAGGTTGATAAGGCGTTGCTTGCGACCATCAAAAAGGAGCAGATGCTGTCGAGCTACCTCGCGAGCACGTTCAGCCTGCGGAAGGGCGACAGGCCGCATGAGATGGTCTTCTAGAGTAGAAGACGACTACACCGATGCGAGGGGTCTGTGAATGTGCGGTGCGATGGGACCAGGCGCTTGCGACTCATAGTGCTCATTGCATGATTTTGCTGTGCTAGGCAACTGACATAAATGAAACTCTGTCAAACACCAAAAATCTTGCCAAAACTCAAACAGGAAGCTGAAAGGTTTACTTGCATTCTAGGAGTAGCGAAGTGTGCTACATTGGAAATTGCTAAAGTCTGAGCGTAGTATACACTATCATCACACACCTCCACACCTAATCAACTCCCTGCAGTGTGCTAATGCTCATCATACTATACAAAGCTCATCAATCATATCCTCATTAGCAAATCAAGCCGCCAGAACATCTTAACCCTCCCCGTTCTTTTTCGCGTATCAACGTACACCTATCCCATCAAGGCGCCAGAACATCTAAATGCTCCCCATCGCTCCTGACAACGACCTTCGCGGTGTCGCCACTCTTCACCGCACCCCGAATGATCTTATCCGCGAGCCCGTTTCCGACCTCCTTCGCAATTAATCGGTTCAACGGCCTGGCGCCATATCGCGGGTCGTATCCTTTCTCGCACAACCATGTCTTGACTTTATCGCTGACATCTAGCCCGATCCTACGGTCCTCGAGACGAGCCTGCAGCTCCTTCAGCCGTATGTCGACAATATCGCGCAAGCTCTCCTTGGAAAGCCGGTTAAAGATCACAAATTCATCCAACCGATTCAAGAACTCAGGTGGGTATGAATGTTGCACCACCTCCATAACCTGCTTCTTCACGTCCTCGCTGAGCACGTCTCCGCCAGCAGAGTCGGTGACCAAGTACTCAGCGCCCAAGTTGGAGGTAAGAACAATGATCGTATTCCGGAAATCCACCCTGCGGCCTTGAGCGTCCGTCAGGAAGCCTTCGTCCAGGACTTGCAGGAGTAGGGTGCTGATATCCCGATGCGCCTTCTCGAACTCATCGAAGAGGAGGACGGCGTAGGGTTTCCGGCGTACGGCTTCGGTGAGTTGACCGGCGTCTTCGTAGCCGATGTAGCCTGCGGGAGAGCCGATGAGGCGGGAGACGGTGTGCTTTTCTTGGAATTCCGACATGTCGAATCTTGTGACTGCACTCTCGGTGGAGAAGAGGAAGGAAGCCAACTTCTTGCAGAGCTCGGTCTTCCCGACTCCAGTAGGCCCGAGGAACATGAAGCTGGCCAACGGTCGATTCTCGCCGCTCAGGCCAGCGCGTTGCAGACGCACAGCATTAGCGACAGTGGTGAGAGCATCGTCTTGACCGCGGATGCTGCTGCGTAAGGCAGACTCCATGTTGATCAGCTTTTCCACTTCGCCGGCCATGAGTTTGGTAACGGGGATGCCGGTGGATTTGGAGACGACGCTGGCGATGTCGTCGGCGGTGACGGAGTCGTGGATCAGGGTATCGGAGGATGTGACGGATGTGCTCTCGCCGCCCTCTTCTGCTGGGAGTTTCTTTTGCAACTCTGGAATTTTGGCATACCGTAGCTCGGAGGCTTTGGCAAAGTTTCCTTCTCGTTGTGCTTGCTCGAGCTCATTGCGGGCAGTCTCGAGGTCCTCTTTCGTCGTTTTTATGTCGGAGATCTCTGCTCGTTCTTTCTCCCATTTCTCGGTCAGAAGGCCGGCTTCGTCTTGTTTGAGGACGAGAGTCTTTTCGAGCTGTTCGCGGCGTTCTTTGCTTGCGATGTCCGTCTCCTTTCGCAAGCTCTCGAGCTCGATTTGGATCGTCATGATCTGTCTGTCAAGCTCTTGGATAGCATCTGGTTTGCTTTCTTGCTGGAGTCTCAGCGCACTGGCCGCTTCGTCGACCAGATCGATGGCTTTGTCGGGCAGGAATCGATCGGTGATGTATCGATTGCTGTATGTCGCAGCGGCAACCAGTGCTCCGTCCGTGATCCTGACACCATGATGGACTTCATAGCGATCCTTGATACCTCGGAGAATGGACACGGTGTCCTGCACCGACGGCTCACCGACCTGGATCGGTTGAAACCGTCTAGCCAGTGCCACATCCTTCTCTATCAATCGATACTCGTTCAGCGTCGTTGCACCACAGCATTGAAGCTCTCCTCTCGACAAAGCAGGTTTGAGGAGATTGCTCGCATCTATACTCCCCTCCGCCTTCCCGAGTCCGAGGAGAGTATGCAGCTCATCGACGAACAATATCACCCCTCCCTTCGCATCCTCCACTTCCTTCAACACACTCTTCAACCTTTCCTCAAAGTCGCCTCGAAACTTCGCCCCAGCAATCAACGACCCCAGATCCAACGATATAACCCTCTTCTCCTTGATGCTCTCGGGAACATCACCCTTCACGATCCGCTGCGCCAGTCCTTCAAGGATGGCGGTCTTGCCTGTTCCTGCTGCACCGATCAAGACGGGATTGTTCTTGGTGCGCCTTGACAGAATCTGGATAGTGCGATGAATCTCTGCGTCTCGACCGATCACTGGATCTAGTTTTCCGTCTTTCGCTCGCGCGGTCAGGTCGGTACCGTATTGCTCGAGGGCAGGTTTCTCTTCGCCGCCACCGAGGTTCATGCGGTGGGTTCCTCCGGGTGGATGGGGTCCTCGAGAGCTGGCGTAGGTTCGGCATTGTATAGATGTTATTGCTGCTACCGGTCTCACAATGCCTTGCGATCGTTGCAGAGCTGTCGAAGTGGTGGGAGCTAGTCGAAGGTGCTGTCGAGGGAGAGCATATCGGACATTGGCTATGCGCCGGGCAGCACTGCGGCTGGAAGAAGTGAGCATCGTGGCTCCGAGTAGTAGGCTATATTGTTGATAGTCCTCTCCGTCTCCTCCAGCTTTCCGAGGATGGAACAGCCATGATATGTACACTTGACTCCATATGTTCTTCGCGCGAGTTCTCGTGGGTTCTCGAACATCGACTCGATCTCTCGGTTAGATTAGATCGAACGCTAGGTTTATCGCCGTCCGAGAGAGCTACTAGCCGTTTTGAGATTAACCATTTCCTCGAATTTTTGGGAGGACGTGGAGGGCAGAACTTTTGCACCAGCTCGAGACCTTGACACAATTGAAGCTCATACTTGGACAACCACACTCGAGCTACACACACGAATTCCGTAGACATGGGTTTCACAGACATGGTCAGCGACGCTGGCCTCAGCAGTACGTTCACCACATCCACATCCAACATGGTGAAACCACAGCTAACATTGCGGCAGTGCTCGACAGCTGGGTCAGGTCTCGCAGCTACATCGTTGGGTATGTCGTTCTAGCATCTCTCCCCTTTCACTTTGCAACCTGATGATATTCAATTGGTCCGTGTTGATGAGGCGGCTTAAGACCCCGTCCAATGTGTACTTCCAACGCGCGAAAGCGCATCTCTGACTCCCTGCTTCTCTCTCCATTCGTCCTCGAACTCCACATGTGAGAGTACTTGAAAGCTGACACACGATTGTGCAGCTACGGACCCTCCCAAGCCGACGTCAAGACCTTCCAGGCCACCAAGTCCTCCCCAGCAGTCGAGAAGTTCCCCCACGCCTACCGCTGGTACAAGCACATCGCCACCTTCGAGCCAGAGTTCTCCTCGCTCCCCGGTGACCCAAGCAAATCTCACACCGCCTACGGCCCGGAGGTCTCTGAGCTCCCAATCAACACCAAGGCGCCGAACGCAGAGGAGGACGACGATGAGGTAGATCTCTTCGGCTCCGATGAGGATGAGGAGGAGGACGCGGCGGTGGAGGCGGAGAAGGCGAAGAGGCTGGAGGAGTACAGGAAGAAGAAGGAGGGTAAGGTGAAGCCGGCTGCGAAGTCGATCGTTACGCTTGATGTGAAGCCGTGGGGTATGTTTTTGCCCTACAATCATCCTTGGGAAGCGTGAGACTAATACATCTACAGACGACGAAACCGACATGAAAGCGCTCGAAGCCGCTGTGCGTGGCATCGAGAAGGATGGTCTCGTCTGGGGTGGCTCCAAGCTCGTCGCTGTCGGTTTCGGCATCAAGAAGCTGCAGATCAACTTGGTCGTCGAGGACGAGAAGATCTCGCTCGACGAGCTTCAAGAGGAGATCGATGGCTTCGAGGACTACGTTCAGTCCTCCGACGTCCAGGCTATGCAGAAGTTGTAGGTTGTTGACGAGCATGGCTAGCATCGACATCAGGAAGCGGTGACTTACGATACTGCTGCGTTGGGCGGTGTAGCCGATGAGAGCGAATGTGTGCATGAGCTGCATGGCGTGAACGTGTGATGAAAAGCATTAGACCACATAGCTGAGCGGTACGAAATTGAGTACTGATCACACTGACTTCCCTCGCTACTACTGCACTCCGTATAGCGTCGTTCAACTTCTGATATCACTTTCCACAACTTCTACTTCCGGAATGGTGCAGTTCGTTCGTCTTTGCCAAGCATATCGAAAGCCCCGGACATGAACCCTTCGAAGAGAACACCTTTTCGCACATCAACTACCTCAAGCACAACCCCACCAAAGATGGCGATCGCAGCAACCACAATAAACATCCTAGGCATCGTCTTCCTCAGCCACGCGTAAGCCCCTCTCCCCCGATCCCCATACCTTATTCAACTAACACCTCGACAGCGTCTACAGCGCCTACGAACACTCCCTCCTCCCATCTTCATCGCTCCCGACACCACCCAGCTCGATTCTCCCTCACATCATCGACCCCAAGATCAATCTCCCACTCGACATCACGCTAGAGACGCTCTTCTCCGTTTTCCTGCTCTGCGTGGGTGTCGTGCTCAGCAGCCCCGAACTGAAACCCATACAATGGAACGTTTGGGCTGGAAGGCTTGAGAGGAGTAAGGAGGCGAGGGTGGTTAAGGAGGTAGGGGTTGGGGGAGGGAATCCATATGCGGTGCTGGAGGAGCGGCCGGGGTTTTTGGATATTAGGGGGAGGAGGAAGGAGTTTGCTGGGTGGGTGAGGGAGGGGGAGAGATGAGGAGTGGTTGCATGCAGATACGTGGTAATAGAGAAGGCTTAAAGTCGCAGCGATGCGTTGACCGCATGTTCTGAGCAGTAGGTAGGTCGCACCTTCCTCGTCTGTGAGTGCAGCGCGAAGCTTGGCTCAGACCTCACCTCGTCTTCTCCTCAGGTGTGTCATCTCGACTTGTTCCCTTCTCATCTCACCCTACAGCTGTGTATATCTTTCTAAGGTATTCTCGAGCACCATGGCACACTTCAAACAGCCGCAGAAGCAGCGCAAAAGCAGCGGGACGAACACCTCTCGTGGTGGCCGCAACCGCGCTACCTCACGTGTCTCGTCCGCGCGCTCTGATATCACTTCTGGTTCTCGGTACTCTACAGCCTCGCGTCGTACTTCAACAGCTTCGTCGCAAGGGCAGACCAACCACAGAGTGACTGCTCATCTGCCACCTCCACGATCCGAGCGGTCTGCTTCGGTGGCCACAACGCGTACATTCGTTGGAGACGACCGGAGTGTTGCCGCGACTGAGCAGTCTCAAGATGACTTCCAGCCTGATGAGGACACCCTGAGCGAAGTCATTATGGCGGTGAACATGCTCACGAACGGCACGGTGGGCTGTGCGTACTATGTTGCCAGGGACGAGAAGCTGTATTTCATGGAGGATGTCAGGATGGGCGGAGCGGATGTGGTTGATGCTTGTAAGTATGCTGCCCTTGCACTACAGCTTCTGGCTAACGTCCAACAGTGAAGCTCTTCATCGACCCTAGCGTGGTCCTGCTCTCGACCAAATGTGAGGACGCAGTATACGAACGTCTTGACTCTGAAACGAGGAATGCCAGAGCATCTGTCGATGGAAGAAGTGGCGACCAAACTCGGCTCCCATACTTGCTGGAGTCCCGCCCGAACGCAGAGTTCGGATATGATGCTGCACGTAATAAACTCGTTAACTTACGCATTGGACAGCCTGCAGGACCTAACGTCACGTTCGTCATACCTGGCGACATTGTTGCTCACGAAGACATCTCTGCCAGCCTCGAGGGTGGCTTTGCCGGACGTCAAGGACAGCTGCTTCGCCTCTCGGGCTGGATCAACATGGAGAGCAAGATTACTGTTGGGTGTGCCGGTGCTGTGCTGTCGTACCTCCAACGCAGGAGGGTGACGACTTACCTGCCTGGTGACCAGGCAGCCGCTGGCATGTTCAGAGTTGCGACTGTCGAGATGTTCAGCTTGAGCGGGTCTATGTTTGTCAATGCAGACACTCTCCTGTCGCTACAGATCACATCTACCGAGTCCCATCCGAACGCACAGAACCAAGGGCCGGCGGGCAAAGGCTGGTCTAGCTCCGGTGGCTCAAAGGAAGGGCTGTCTGTCTACGGCCTCTTCCACCACTTCGCGAGGACAAGTCACGGCCGGTTCCTTCTCCGCCAGTACTTCGTACGACCAAGTCTGAACTTAGACGTCATCAACGAGAGGCTGGACACGATCAGCGTACTGCTTCGGCCAGACAATGCCAGCCTGTTTGATCAACTGGGAGAGATGCTCTCAAAAATCAAGAACATACGACTCGTCACAGCCAACCTCCGCAAAGGTATCAGCAGCGGTCTCTCCAAGAGTCGTTCGGTATCCACGTCTGTCTGGCCTACTCTCCGTGAGTTCGTCTTCTACTCCCTGCGCTTGTACGACCAAATGTCCGAGCTGGCTGGTGGCGAGGGCCTTGCTATCCGCGCGAAGATTCTGCAAAGATTTGAGAAGCAGCATCTCGCTGCGCTTGGCACTGTCATCACCGAAGTTGTAGACTTCGAAGCGACCAAAGAACAGCCCAGGACTATCGTTCTTGCCGGCGTTGATCCGGAGCTGGATGAGATCAAACGGGTCTACGACGGCATTGAAGACTTATTGCATGCAGTGACTGACGAGATCGCGGCGATCGTACCGGCGGAACTTAACGCGAAGATCAACGTCATCTTCTTTCCGCAGATTGGCTTCCTCATCGCTTGCCCTGTCGAACCCGATACAGGTACCAGCGTCTTTGAAGGGCCGGCCAACGACCCTTGGGAGAAGATGTTCGTCACCGAGAACTCAGCATACTACAAGAACTCCCACATGGGAGAGCTGGACGGCGAGTTCGGAGACATCTACGGCAGGATCTGTGACAAGGAGATCGAGATTGTGCAGCGATTGGGTGAGAAGATCCTTGAGTATGAGGAGGCATTGCACGATGTCTCGGACATCTGTGGTGAGCTTGACAGCCTGGTCGCGCTTGCTCGAGGTGCTAAACAGCACAATTTTGTGCGGCCACGTGTGACGGAAGAGAACATCATCAAGATCAAGGGTGGGCGGCATCCACTGCAGGAGCTCACTGTTCCGTCATTCGTGGCGAACGATACCTACCTTGTCGGCGGTCAAGGCAACGAGCAGGAGCCTGCCGGACTCGACGACTCGGCTTCTCAAGTAGAGGCTCTGGCAGCAAATCACGGCCCCAACAGCGAAGGCCCAAGCATGGTCCTCATGACCGGCCCCAACTACTCAGGCAAGAGCGTCTACCTCAAACAAGTCGCCATCATCGTCTACATGGCCCACATCGGCTGCTACGTTCCCGCCGAAGCCGCCAAGATCGGTCTCACAGACAAGATCCTCACCCGTATCTCGACCCGCGAGAGCGTCTCTCGCATACAGAGCGCCTTCATGATTGATCTGCAGCAGATCTCCGTGGCGCTCAGTCTCGCCACCCGCCGTAGCCTTATCATCATTGATGAGTTCGGCAAAGGCACAGAGTCCAATGATGGAGCTGGACTGGCAGCTGGTGTGTTCGAGCATTTGCTTCAGCGTGGGATGGAGAGTCCGAAGGTACTTGGGGCGACGCACTTCCACGAGATCTTCGAAATAGGATTCCTGCAGCCGCGACCATCGTTGGGATTTGCGCACATGGAAGTTCAGATGGACACCCAGGCATCAGACGTAGAAGACCAGATCACCTACCTCTACAACTACCGTCAGGAACGGAGCACGTCAAGCTTCGGGACGATATGTGCAGCAATGAACGGCATCGAGCCTCCCATCATCGAGAAGGCTGATCAGCTGCTATTGCTTGCTGCGAGAGGAGCGGATCTGGTGGAAGTGTGCGCTGAGCTGCCGGATGCTGAACTGGCTGAGCTGGAAGACGCTGTAAGTTGTCGTTCTTTCGAAGACGTGATTCATGCTAACATCTTCCAAGCAGAACATTGCTCGCGAGTTCCTGGCGACGGATATCAACGAATGTCAGCCTCGCAAACTGGTGGACGATCTTGTGACGCTCGCGAGCTCGACGGCGAGCGCGTCGTGATCGAGTCACCGATCCCATGGCTGCATGTGCTTGACTGCGATCAAGATCGGAATGAGATGTCATACTTCTAGCTAGAACAAGGATCTGGTCGCTGTGTCAAAGCAAGCTATAAGCATATACCTGCACTACACTCTTCGACTGATGCTGCATTCATCCCATTCCCCGGACAGAGGTATGGACGTACAGGGTCCTGCTTGTCTACCTGGTCGACGCAAATAGTGAGGAACAGCGATTGCAAAGGTCAGGAGTACGAGCGTATAATGACACTGGAAGTGAAAGACATATCGGCGACCGTTGCAGGCTTGGCGCGTCGCCCGGACATTTCCGCCGCTAAAATAGTTTTTATGAAGTGAATGTCGCGACCTTCATTTGCTCGATCAATAGGACGATTAATACTATTGTCGCCAGACTGCCAACCACTTCATTTCATCACTTCAAGACGTCGTTGTTTCTCACACAGACTTGGATTTCTAATATTTTGTCTTCAGACTTTCGAACGCAGCAACATTCAGCAAACCACCTCATCCCGTACCTCCTGAACACACCTCCTGAACTATCACCCACCACAACACCCTCACAATGTCTGCCGACGAACTCGATGTCGACGCCGAACTGCTGGCCATGGCCGGTGACGATAGCTCCGACGACGAAGGCAGCGATGCGGGTGAAATCGTAGACCAGACGCTGGCCGTCGACGCTCGATCGCCCTCGCCTGAGCCCAAGGCCAGCGTGGAGAAGACTGAAGACACATCGACGGCCGCGAGGAAGGGCGTGGCGCAGAAGCTAAGGAAGAGTCGCAAGAAGAAGGGTGGTGTAAATAGAAGGGAGCTTCAGGACGAGGTGGATGATTTGGCTGAGTGAGTTCTACCATCCATCCCGAGTCTGGTATACACGCTAGAAGACGGTTCGACGTCACTTCAACTTTCATCCCGCTACTTGAAACTTCTCTGCGACCATGACTGACCACCTTCATTCCAGTTCACCTTCGCCGGACGCTTCACAAGGCTCCGAAGCCATGTCCGAGTCACCACCCGGCTCCCCTGCTGGCGATCCTGCTTCTCCAGCCGACGACGAGCCACTCTTTCCTGTAGACGGCAAATTCTATTCCAACTCCGACCGCGACCACATTCTCTCACTCCCCGAGATCGAGCGAGAGTCCATCCTAGCCGACCGCGCTCAGCAGAACCTCAAGAAGCAGCAGGACGAGAAGCTGAAGCAGCTACTCGCGTCCAAGACAAGCTCAAAGCGCAAAGCAGCAGCAGCAGACCTAGACGACGACTCACGCAAGAGCAGCCGGCCAAAGAATGACAAGGCACCGCGCAGTGCACTCGACGACTATAAGAAGGCACGTGAGGCGAAAGGCGCAGAGCGAACAAGCCGCTTCGACGCCAAGAGAGGCCGCAGACGGGATTCACGGTCGCGTAGCTCAGCCTCTGATCGTGACGCTGATGGCGAGAGTGAGGTGGAATGGGCAAATACCACAACCACCCGCCGCGATGAGCCACCAGCAGAAATGAGGGATTTCGAGCGATGCCGCGTCGGACGCACAAACTTCGCCAAAGTCTGCTTCTACCCCAACTTCGAAGACACCATGAAAGGCTGCTACGCTCGCGTCAGCATCGGCATGAACCGCGACACTGGCCAGAACACGTACCGCATGGCGCAGATCAAGGGGTTCGTCGAGGGTAAGCCGTATATGCTTGAAGCGGGACCGAATGCGAAGAGCTTCACTTGCGACACGCATGTCATAGTCGCGCATGGAGGTGCCGAGAAGTCGTGGCCGCTGAGCTCTTGCTCTGACTCGAAGATCACGCCAGATGAGTTCCAGAGGTACATCGAGACAATGCAAAAGGAGAAGCTGAGGGTGCCGAAGAAGGCTGCGCTGGTGCAGAAGCTGGACGATATCCACCAGTTCCTGAACCCAAGCTGGAACGAGACTGCTCTGAATCAGAAGTTCGGCAAACAGCGCGAGATGGAGAAGCGGCTCAATCCTGCCAACGCGGCGAAGATGAAGAAAGAGGCTATCATGAAGCGCAGAGCGGAAGGAGAAGATGCACACGACCAAGAAGAAGTTGTACGCTGCGATGCTGAGCTTGCTGGTCTCGAGAACAACGCCAGCAACGGTGTCGCGGCCAGACCAGTCATCAAATCCTCTCCCGCCAAAGCTCAGACGATGTCCCAGCAAGACCGCCTGGCTCTTCTCAACCAGAAGAACCGCACCAAGACCTCCGACGAAGTGCGCAAAGCTCTGCTCGAAGAACGACGCAAGCGAGAGCGCGCGGTCGTTGAGGCGAAGGCGGCGGCGAAGGCTAAGAAAGCTGCCGAGGAGGAAGCAAGGCTCCAGGAGGCGGAGCGCGTGAAGGAGATGGGGCTTCTGGATGTGCCAGGCGCCGATATGAAGGAGTTGTTCGGTGACCTGAGCGATGCGAGTCGTGCGGGTACGCCAATCAGCGGGATTAGCACGCCGAAGTTGAGGAGGAGTAGGCAGGGAACGCCGATGAACGGAATGCCGAGGGAGAAGAGTAAGCTTGGTCTGGGAGCGAGGAAGATGAAGGATGGAGATGGGGATGAGTTGGCGGATCTGGATCTGGGGATTGATGTTGAGATATGAGACTGTAAGGCTTGAGGCTAATGGCTAAGGTTGGGCTGGGAAGCTGTTCATCGGATGGAAGGGTAGTGAAGGCATGTGGGGCGGAGCAGATACCACAGTGATGGCAGGTCCTCGACGATGACTGTGGCAAAAGCTGCCGAGATGATCGAGGTCACTGCCTGCGGAGTGGTGTGAGGAGTGGCAGACTGCAAGGTTCCACCTACTGCGAGGACGCACGAACGAAGCTTGTGAGAAGCTGTAGTTACTACTGAGTCGTCCTCCGGGCGCTCGAGAAAGCACTGCAGTATGTCGATAGCTTGGAACCGAATTCATCGTTATATAACCTATGAACATGATTATGCATCTGCTACCGCACTTCTGTTCTTTCCAATGATCTACGAGCACGCCAGATAGAAGGCCTCGAATGCCTCACAAACACTCCTTAACCCAGCGCCCACCCCTTACCACCCCCTTCCTCATCGCCCTCACCACAGCAAAAACCTGCACAGTCCCACTAACCAACCCAAACACAAACAACGCCCCGGCACTCAACAACACCACCACCGCAAACCCGATCCAATATTCCCGCACCCCATACTCCACCCCTCGAAGCGGAACACTAAAATAAGCAGTCATCAAGCTGACCGGCAAGAAAATCATCGTAGCTTTCGTCAGAAGTAGCGTAAGCCTTGTCAAGCGTTCGACATCTAAGGACTCTTTGATAGCGATCAGCGAGAAGTTCATAGAGACGAGGGAGTCCTTTTGTTTGATGTACTCCTCCACCTCGCTCAGGGCGTAGAGGTCGATCAAGTCGCGGAGGCGTTTGAAGCGGACGCGCGCGGGAGAGGAGAGGGAGACGCCGAGGGTGCTTTCCTTCTCCGTCGTGATGGGGCGGATGGTGGAGAGGAGGATTGGCTCGCTTCTGTGTTCGCACGAGTGTTTTGTAGCGAAGCGGAAGTTGCGGTCTGGGGTTCGAGGAGACGGTCGATGATGCGATTGTAGGCGGCGTAGTGGCGTTTCAGGATACCAAGTTCTTTGCCGATGGAGTCGAGGCGATCGATGTGGTGGAGCTTTGGGGTCGTGAACATTTCGTCGCGGAGGGATTGGAGTTCGAGGGTGTAGCGGCTTGAGCGTCGGGTGATGAGGGTATAGCTGTTTGCCCAGTTCTCGAAGAGGTAGTAGAAGAGGAGGCCAGGGACGTCGGTCGGGCGGTGGGAGGTCACCGCTACGGTGGTGCCGAGACGCGAGCGGATGGGGAGTTGGGCCATCGCGGATCCGCCTTCGTTTGATGAGATGGAGCGGAAGATGTTGATGATGTTGCGACGGGTCTCGGATAGGATATGCTGCTGGTTTGGGTCAAGACGGAAGCCGGAGAAGGGGAAGGGATCTTCGTTGATCGAGATGATCGTATCGTCCTCGCAGAGAATTAGCCAGGTCCAAACCCGGGTGCAGTGTGGGAGCAAGCCGTCGCCTGGCTCTTCGCCAGCACACTTCGTGCCGTACAGGGAATTGTAACCAATGCAGACATAGTTCCGTCCGAAATCGACTGAAGAGTAGTGCCATAGCTCATGAACCACCTTGTACAAATTACTGGTCGCAGCTGAATCGTAGCTCGAGACCGATGAAAGCTCTGAAAGTTCTGAGAGTTCGTCCAGCCCCTTCTCAACGTCAGGCTTTGCGCTTGAGACTTGCACTTGTCTTCGCCGCAGCCACTGATGTGAGTTGTCGGCCCTGCGTTCACTGCTTTGTGATTGCTGGCGTGGTCTTGAGCTCATCAAGGCTAGCAGTCGAGGCGAGAAGTCGTAGTGCTGTGCAAGTAGCTCTAGCAGCGGTGCTTGTTGTGCTGGCGCCCAGACATTGATCCAGCGGGTGTTGAGCAGGTCCGGTCGCTCGTGGTCTAGCAGCCCAGCAACAGATAGAGGATACAGATCGAACGCGACGTACGCTGCATCATCGCTGAAGTCGAGCACGAAGTTGGTCGTTTGTCTGCTCTGAGTGGCAACAACCGAGGAGTCCGAGACGAGAGGATCGTCCAGGCTTTTGAAGCTTTGTTGTACCTGATCTCCGGCAGCAGTGCGGTAATATTCCTGTATATGAGCGGTAGCATCTTCACGATTAGTCTCGCCGAGAGCCGCCATGCCAACAAAACCGAAGAGGAAGACATGTCGAGTGCAGCAGTGGTGGAGGACTAAATGCTGCGAAAGGCGAGACAATTGTTGGGGAGGCTGTGATCATCTCGAGCACAGCGGCCATGATCATGCCTCTCAGCAGAACAAAGGATGTGTGCCACACGATGCAATTGTTGGAGGCAGCTGAGACGGAAAGTCACATGTTCGAGCCAGCGTGGGTGGATGAAAGAGAGGCTCGCCAAAAAGTTGGGAAAGATGAGTCATCAGGCAATGCATCTCGTATTCCTTCGTGTCCATCGTTGGAAAAATTGTTGTGAATGACTCTCGCACGCTTTTGGAAGAAGAGATATTCTGAGGCCAGGGCATATTGGCAGAAATCTGGAGAAACATGGCCAAGGGATCGACCTACCGAATCGTTCTCATCCCGAAGCTCACCGAGAATGACAGCAACATCGAGGCACTAGCTGAGAAGTTCCGGGCATTCAGACTGCACTCTCTGCAGGCGGCTCCGGATGCTTTTGCATCTACTTACGAAGTCGAGAGCCAGCGTGGTCTTGATCATACCATCGGGAGGCTCATCAACCAGAAAGCGGCCCAGTTTGTTGCCTTGCGAAGCACTGGCCTCGACGAAGACGACACAGAGACCCTAAAGGATGTTGACCTCCTTCTGGGGTGCGAGTGGGTCGGCATGGCCGTGCTCCTGGGTCCAGAAGAGGGAGATGAGCTGTCAATCCCATCCGCGAACCTCGACCCTTTTGTCCAGATGACAGCGGGAGCAGACACCGCGTACTACAACAGCACCAGATTGTTCGAAAGCTCCAGCAATACGAAGGATATCCACTTCCACATCAACGGCACGTTCGTCAGTCCGTCAACGCGTGGGAGCGGTCTTGGAGGCCGCCTGATGGATGTCGCCGTAAGGTATGGGGATGACCAGGCTGCGAAGACGGGAAGGCAGCTGCGAGTCACGCTTTCGGTATATGGCCACAACACCGCCGCGATCCATTTGTACGAGAAGGCGGGCTTCAAGGTGGTGAAGGAGACGGATTCGAGGAGCAAGCCAGGCTCTCTTGCGGTGCACATGCAGTTGGACAGGCTTACGCCTTCGTAGCGGCGCTTTTGATAGGCAGATGATGTGTACGAGGAAGTGACTTCGACATCTGTTGCGGTGTCTTAGAAAGTGTCCACGCTCGTGCCTTCCTGTTCTTGGAGATCGCACCCGAGTCATGAGGTGTTCTTTGCCAAGACCCCACCAACGCCACTTCAAATACCTTTCATCACCTCAGCTTCCACGACTTCTTCTTTCACAACAACAACACTACGCCAAAGCCGTACCAATAGTAACCCACAAGAAACTATTGGAAGACCGTCGTCATCATGTCGAAAATCACGGTCGCTGGTGTGCGTACGAACGTCCAAGCCCTCCTCCAATACTCCAACGAAGAGAAGAAGCGCAACTTCCTCGAGACCGTCGAGCTCCAGATCGGCCTCAAGAACTATGACCCGCAGCGTGACAAGCGTTTCTCTGGCACCGTCAAGCTCCCTCGCGTCCCTCGCCCGGGCATGAGCATCTGCATCCTCGGCGACCAGCACGACATCGATCGCGCGAAGCACTTGGGCGTGGACGCCATGTCCTCGGACGATCTCAAGAAGCTCAACAAGAACAAGAAGCTGATCAAGAAGCTGGCGCGCAAGTACGATGCCTTCGTCTCTTCTGAGACTCTCATCAAGCAAATCCCGCGTCTCTTGGGTCCAGGTCTCTCCAAGGGTATGTTCTTCACATCACCACAGTGTCCTCTAGTAGCATACTAACATCTTCAACAGCCGGCAAGTTCCCAACCCCCGTCTCCCACGCCGAAGACCTGAACAACAAGATCACCGAAGTCAAGTCTACGATCAAGTTCCAGCTGAAGAAGGTGCTGTGCATGGGTGTGGCCGTGGGCAACGTGGACATGACCGAGGATGAGCTGATTGGCAACATCATGTTGTCCATCAACTACCTCGTCTCTCTGTTGAAGAAGGGATGGCAGAACGTGGGCAGCCTCACCATCAAGGGTACGATGTCGCCACCAAAGCGTCTGTACTAGAGGGTGTGCGTACTGCACCAACACCGACAAACACCAACTGACCACCACCATCAATTGTGGCTGGGCTACTTCGAGCGTATGGCTATTCGTGTAGTAGCTAGTCTTCACCTCGCCTTTGCTGGTTGAGTGAAGCAATAGAACCTCGAGTCATCCACCAGATCGTTCACATTTCTTTACATTCACCTCTACCAATGTCCTGTGACATGTATGCCTCTGCATACTGCTGCCACCTTATAGCTTTTGCACTTTCCCGTGTTGCCATGTGATATTTCAAATATGCCTTGAGAAGAAATATCTAAGCCGACAGACAATCGTCTCGCGGATCGCATCACCTCCTCAACATCCCTTTGAGGCCTCGACAATCGTATCATCAACCTCGAGATCCGAGTGATAATCTGGTACAAGAAGGAGCGATCTATAGGTCAGGTCAAAGCTTGAGTGAGCTAGACCGCCGCAGCTCCCCGGGCATTTTCGATACAGCCGAGCTATCACTTTCGCGGACCTGCAGATACACGGCCTCTTCAGTCGTCACCGTGCAGCCTCTCACAATTCTTATTCGGCACCATCGCACCAGATCACACTTGCTAAGAGGCTAACGAACTCAATCAGACTCGAGAGGGCGACAGCGCCTGCATGATAGCCAGTAGCGATCATGCAGCAGCACGCTGTCTTCCCACACCAGTACCAACCCGACTGGCAGCACCACCAGCAGCACGCGCAGACCCACCACCAATATGCCCAGACTCAAGCTGCGGCAGCTGCGAATGCGGTAGCACAACAGCAGCAACAACATCACTACGGGCGCATGACACAGAACAGCGGAAGCACGAACGGCAATAGCATGGCGCCTGGAATGAGTGGTGTAGATGGGCGCGACCTCGAGCATGGGCCGGGCAGCATGATACCGGGAGGAGATGCACAGATCAGTGACGAGAATAGGAAGGTGTTGGAGTGGATCGCGCAGGTGCTGAACAACCAGACCAGAGAGGGTGCGCTGCTTGAGCTCAGCAAGAAGAGGGAGCAGGTGCCTGAGTTGGCACTCATACTGTGGCATTCATTCGGTGAGGATCACGAGCTTCTTCACATGGAGTCGGTGCTGACGATATGCAGGAGTCATGACCTCGCTGCTGCAAGAGATCATCTCGGTCTACCCTCTTCTCAACCCGTCACAGCTCACGGCGGCGGCTAGCAACCGAGTCTGCAATGCTCTGGCGCTGCTACAATGTGTCGCTTCACATCACGAGACCCGCGGGCTCTTCCTCAGTGGTATGCAACACGCACAATGCCAAGATGTATACTCCATGCTGACTCTCGCTCCAGCGCATATCCCCCTCTTCCTATACCCCTTCCTCAACACCACCTCAAAATCCCGACCCTTCGAGTACCTCCGCCTCACCTCCCTCGGTGTCATCGGCGCGCTCGTCAAAAACGACAGCTCGGAAGTTATCAACTTCCTCCTCACCACCGAGATCATCCCACTGTGTCTGCGTATCATGGAGACAGGGTCCGAGCTCAGCAAAACGGTTGCTATCTTCATCGTTCAAAAGATCCTCCTCGACGACATGGGCTTGCAGTACATCTGCCAGACCTACGAACGCTTCTACGCTGTGGGCACCGTGTTGAGTAATATGGTTACTCAGCTCGTTGATCAGCAGACGGTTAGGCTCCTAAAGCATGTGGTGCGCTGTTTCTTACGGTATGTCTACCCTTTCCAATACAGATCGCTTATTGTGATACTAATGCTGTGCAGTCTCTCGGATAACGCTCGAGCACGCGAAGCGCTCCGCCAGTGTCTACCAGAGCCACTACGCGACGCCACTTTCTCGCCTGTCTTGCGAGACGATGCCGCTACTAAGCGTTGCCTGGCTCAGCTCCTGGTAGCGTTGTCCGATCAGGCAGAGCCCACGATTTCGCATGCATACGGGCATGCCGGACAAGCTCTTCATGGGCACGGCTAGCAACCCAATCCAGCAGACTACATACGGCGACGATAGTTCGTGCGTTATACGACCACAGAACTCAACGACCGTCTTTACCACAACACGATGACCGAGTACTTGGCGCCACGGGACAAGTCCCTATGGGCCACCTGATACCCGATTGACACGACTGCGATGTGTTATTAATGCTGCTGCCGAGTCATTCATCGAACTTGGTTTGCGGCTGCGGCTGCATTTAGCGAGTGGCGTTTCCTTAGGATGGGTGGGTGGATGAGGCTATCTTTCTGATGTGTACATGTCTGACAACGATATCCTCAAATGGCGGGTTCTCATAAGAAGGGCACAGGAGTGGTTCATTGTAGTATTAGGACGGATCCTTATTCTTGCGTTGTGTAGATAGGTTGGCAGGGCATTCTTTGCTGGAGGACAGCATTGAAATTCCTCACCATCACATGCGCACTACCTCTCGATCAGGTCACGTGGCAGACCCTCCATGTTTCCACAGTTTCCGTCGCGATGGTGGCGGCTCTTGCCGTGCGTGTAGATTTGTTCACCGCGCTCAGCAGCAGGGACATCCATCTTACGTTTCAATCGAAACCAAACCACAACTCCCCCAAACACCACTCAATATTCCTCGAGGATCGCCGTGTCATCACTAGGTGAGTCTTCCAATCTCACAAGCCGATTGTCGTTGCCTAAGGGCCGGGTCAGCGCACTGTGCGCGGTTGGGATATCTGGACATGTGGCACCAAATATCACCATTGTCACTCTCTTGAGAGGACAGATGTGCGGAGTCGGCCAAGGCAGACGAATTGCAGAACTCTATACATATGAGCGCACATGCGAGTACTTGGGAACACGACTTACTGACCGTACAACCGCAAGCAGACATCGATCCTTTGCTCACATACCACCGAAACCTTTTCACCCCGACTCACTAGAACACCGCTAAGATGGGTCTCACGTTCTCGAAGCTGTTTGATCGCCTCTGGGGCAAGAAGGAGATGCGCATCTTGATGGTCGGCTTGGACGCGGCTGGCAAAACTACCATCCTCTATAAGCTGAAGCTGGGTGAGATTGTGACTACGATCCCGACGATCGGTACGTACACTCTCAAACCACTCCCCGACCACCTCCGTGAAGTATTCATACTGACATGTCACTTCAGGTTTCAATGTCGAAACAGTCGAGTACAAGAACATCCAATTCACCGTCTGGGACGTGGGCGGGCAAGACAAGATCCGCCCGCTCTGGCGACACTACTTCCAGAACACCCAAGGCATCATCTTCGTCGTCGACAGCAACGATCGCGACCGTGTCGTCGAGGCCCGCGAGGAGCTGCAGCGGATGCTGAACGAGGACGAGCTGAGGGATGCGCTGTTGCTCGTCTTCGCGAACAAGCAGGATCTGCCGAATGCGATGAACGCGGCTGAGATCACGGATAAGTTGGGCTTGCATAGCTTGAGGCAGCGTGCTTGGGTACGTTCATCCATCAACCCGAATCTTGCGGGGTGTTATTGGTCCGAATAGAGTGGCTAATTTGTGTGACAGTACATCCAATCCACCTGCGCCACCTCCGGAGACGGTCTCTACGAAGGTCTCGAATGGCTCAGCAACTCGCTGCGCAAGGCCGGCCATAACTAGACCCCCCCACCCAGCGATATGTTGCCAAGGCACGAATCAGCCGTCCTCCCTACCCACCTCGGGTACCGGAGAAGGCTTACGATTCACGTGCATGATGCAAGCGAACGAACCAACCAGCATACACGATGATCATGTTGCGACAAGCGGAGCAGGATATTGGGCGAAGACTGGAACAGGTTACAGCAGCGATGTACTCTAGCTCTGCAACGTCTGGAACGATCCGATGAGACAGTGATTGCATCTTTTATACTCGGTGCCTGAATGACCTGCTTTGTCGCGGCGTTGTTGTGTTTTTCCAGTGTTTTGAGGAGTTGTGAGAATGAAAGCTTTGTTTTTGATCATGTTCTTGGCCATCAACTTGTGGCAATTGAGCTAACTACGGTGGAACCAACCCTCCTTCAGCAAGTCGCATCTATACCGGAGGCGAGCGAGACTAGTAAGAGCCACAGCCACAGCACCCACATCATCCCTCAATACTCAAAATCATCATCAACACCCGCCTTAGCATTCTTCCCCACGTCCTGCTTCCGATACATCTCCGCCACCTGCCTCGAACTCGTCGCATCCTCCGCCTTCTTATCATCCCTCACCCTAATAAACCTCGGAAACCTCAAACTAACACCCTTATGCGTGCCATCCCCACCAAACTCCGAAGCAGCAGCGCGGTACCGCGGACTGAGCGTCAAATCCGCCGTCTTGACCTCCCACACAAAGCGTGGCTCGAACCACACGTCCGGCTGATCGTTCTTGCCCGTAGAGTGGTCGTAGAACGGCTTCGCGCGGTCAATGACGAGTGGCGATAACGCCGCGTGGAGCTCAGCGAGGATAGCTTCCGAGAAGCCGGTGCCGATGTTGCAAACGGTTTCGTATTTTTCTGTTGCGGTGTTGTAGCATGCTAAGTGGAAGGCACCGTACACGGAGGTGCGTTTGCCTTTGCCGTAGTACGCGCCCAGCACAACGAGGTCGAGGGAGTCGCCCGCGCCGGCAAGGTAGTCTTTCTTGACTTTGAGCCAGTTCTGCGAGCGGCGTGAGGGTTCGTAGTGCGATTCGACGCCGTCGAGCATTTTTACCATTAGGCCCTCGCAGGAGGCGGCGATGGAGTCTTCGAGGAGGGTTTGGATTTCCTCAATCTCGTGCGTGTTGCCGAATTTGGCGAAGGAGAATTCGCCTTCTACTTCTTCGAAGGCGCTGTACATCAGGTCGCGACGCTCGCGGAAGGATTTGTTGACCAAGGCTTCGCCGTTGAGGAAGAGGAGGTCGAAGGCGAAAACGCAGACTTTGACCTTGACATCCTCGACTTTGACATCCTTCTTCTTGCGGGTCATGAGCTGCTGGAAAGGTAGGACGTGCTTCTTCTCGACGTCCCAGGCCACGGTCTCGCAGTCGAGCACGAAGCTCTTTGTGCCCTGCTTCACCCAGGTCGGTAGCTTGGCGAGAATGTCTGGGTACTTCTTGCTCAGGTCTTCGCTGTTGCGGGAGAAGATGTTCGAGGTTCCTCGATCGCTTTTGCCTTCCGTTGGAGCAGCTATTGCAGCGTACTCTGTCTCGGAATCGTGTGCCACGAAGTGTATCTGTGCACGCTCGCCATCGTATTTGAACTCGCAAGTGAAGTCTTTGCCTTCGAAGCGATCGAGCACCTCTCCGATGGACTTGGTCGGCTTCGCAAGCATAGGCTTGAGTGGCACGCCTGGCTGCAACTTGCACACATCCCTGATGTTCCAGATTCCGCCCTTAAGTAGTGCTGGTACAACGACTTCGTAGCTGGGCAGCTCGTTGTAGACCGCTTTGAAGACCTCTTCGCCTTTCTTCAGATCTGTCTCGCTTGGTACCTTCTTGCCGTCCTTCGATGCATCGTGTACAACCATTGCGTGCGCCAGTGCGACTTGTAGGCTCTTTTCCGCCAGGCCCAGCCTCATCTTGCCCTCGAGAGCGCGGATGATGAACTTGGCCTCGCTCGGTCCTCCCATGTCCTGCGTGATATCGATGCTCTGACCCTTGGCGAGGTTGGTATCAGCTGAGGAGAGCAGCTTCTTGATGCCGTCGACCTTTCGTCCTTGGGAGCCTTGCCCTTCTACGGTAGCGATCTTCATCAGGCCTTCGTGGATGCCACGGACGGTCAACGGTTTCGGCTTGAACATGGTAGGCTGATTTGATCTGCTCTTGGCCGCTACGAGGCCAAGGTCGCCAATCTTCTGTTGATCTTCCTTGATGGTCTTCAGATTCCGGCCAGTAGATTCACCAATTGCCTTCATGATCAGCGACTCCCCAATTCCGAGCTCAACGCCAGCGTAATCTGCTGCAAGTTTACCAATCATCAGCAGTACGACGGGCAGCAGGTCTTCGGGCGTCAGACGGAGCACTTGCCGCAGAAATAGTGCGCAGTGTGCGACAATCTCAAGGCGTTTGGTTGTGAGCTCGATCTTGGAGAAGGTAGTGCAGAGGGCTGCATACGGCACAGGGTCTCCGGCCTTCCAGTCTGGATATGGGTCTTTGCCACCCGACTTCAACGTAGTCTGAATCTTCTCGCGTGCCTTCTTCGCAACCTCAGGCTTCTCCTCCTCATCTTCCTCTTCAGATACGTCGTCCTCGGCTTCCGATGCACTCTCTTTTGCCTTCTCATCCTCCTCAATTTCCTCGACCTCCTGAGCTCGCTTCTTCGGCGGTGTTTTTGCCTTCTGAGCTTTCGGCGGTGCTTTTGCCTTCGGCTTCTTTGCAACTGGCTTCTCATCATCCTCGCTGGGTTCTGGCTCCGGGCGCTTTGTTGCAGCTTCGCTATTGTCCTTCGACGCTGATGGTGCAGACACGGCCTCGGCATCATCACTCTCAGTCGCGGGATCGTCGAGAGGCTCACTCTTGACCTTCTTGCTGCCGAATTTCTTCACCGCAATGCCCTTCTTCGGTCGACCACGCTGCTTCTTCGTCGGTGGCTCGTCACCGTCCGCTTCAGCAGCCTCATCTCCACTGCCAGCAGAAGCTGGACGCTTCTTAGCTGAGCTTGGCTCAGGCTTGACCTGCGTCAAATCTGCCTGCTCTTCCTTCTTCACAGGTGTTGCGTCTTCCATCTTGACATCTGCGTCTTTCACGTGGCCATTCGTGCCCTCAGCTTTGACGAGTTCCGCCGCTCCAGGCGACGACTCTGTCTCGTCATCCTCGTCCTTTGGTGCTGATGTTGACTTCGACGAGAACTTCAGCTTCGATTGCTGAGGTGCCGCCTTGTTGCCATTCTGGTTTCCGAAGAACTTGCTATACCACAGTAAGCACTATACTCCCACCATCAAGCCCTGCTATCATATCGCACCCGAGAGTCTGCTGCGATGGTTTGACGTACCCCAACTTTGCCTGCTGAGGCGCCATGATGCCTACCCTCGTGCGATCGGTCTGTGCAGGTCGCCAATATCGGTACAATGATCTCGAGTCTCGGGATGTGGTTGAAGGTTGGAGCGATGGGATGGAGTTGGCGTAGAGTAGGACTCGTGCAGGGTTCTGCTTATACTGTGAGGCACAGAAGGAACGAGGTAGAGAGCAGCGAGACCATAGCATAGCCTGACTATGTTGAAGCGATTTGTGTTGCAAGATGTAGTTCACTTCAGAGAAACCGCGTAGAAGACGCGCTCAAGGTAGAACGCGAGGTGACGTCGGAGATTCTGAGCTTAACCCCGACGCTTCTTCCAAGTCCTTTACGCATGCCTTCCGTATTCAAAGACAAGCACGACGCTCCAGTCGATCGGATAAGGTACTCGTCAAGATGCCGCTCTCAGGCCGAGAACGATGACCGGTTCTAATGGATCGCCACCCCCTGGTACAACGATGGCTTCGAGGACTTGAGAACATCCCAACCCAAGGATCGAACGACGTCCCAAACTACTGGTCGCACACGCCTGAAGGACTTTTGACGACTTCAAACATATATGGAAATGTCAAGCTCGGTACTGGCTACTCCGTCTACGCAGACTCCATCCTCCCGGGCATCGAGTCTGCGGAGACCGAAGTCATCCTAGTGACATGCTTCTGGGCACGATCCGCTACCCTCAGTGCCTTGGCCGATAGCCTCCGTACGCTCTCCACGAAGGCTCTTCAGCGTGGGGGCCAGATCAGAGTTTGTATATGCTTCTCCTCGCTCTCCCTGTTCCAGAAGCTGTTCCATACCACTAGCCTGCAGGGACAGATTTATCTGTCTTCACAATGGGTGAGTAAACTTGGCCTTCCAAGTTCCGAAGAGCTAAAGGGCCTCGATTTGGAGGTGAAGAGCATCTTCATCCGGCCGTTCAGTGTCTTGCGTCCTAAGTTCGTCATTATCGATCGACACATGGTGTACCTACCGAGCTGCAATGTGAGCTGGGAGGACTGGTTTGAGGGATGCGTGACGCTTAGTGGGGATGTTGTTGGACAGTTTATCAGATTCTGGAGCAACGTGTGGGCTAGAAGCGAAGATGAAGACGCCGCGTTGCCTGATACTAACAGAAATGATTACTTCGGCTCCACAGACGGCTCCACCAAGCTGTCTACCCCCGACGGAGCATCCCAATCAGTGCAGTCCATCTTCCTGCCCTCACCACACCACGTCAATCCCTCATTCTCCCTTCTGCCATGGCGAGACTGTCCACCGCCTCCGCCAACACCACTTAACACCTTCCTCCTGACCGCAATCGGCCATGCACAGAAGAGCATCTACATGCAGACGCCCAATCTCACCTCGCCACCAGTCCTGTCCGCACTTCTCGCAGCGCTCAAAAGGGGCGTCAACATCGAAATCCTAACCAGCGACAAGCTCATGATTCTCGAGCAGCTCGTCACCGCAGGATCGACAACCAGTCGTTGCGTCAAGACGCTGGTCAAACGACATCGACGTCTCATTAGCGCATACAAACGCGAGGACTCTAAGGACTTTGCAGTACTCGAAGGCCAACCGACGGTTGCACCAGGCAAGCTTAAGGTGTCGTTCTATCGGCCGAAGGCCGCTTCGGATCGTGTTGGTACTGCTGCGGAGCCCGTTCAGTCGCATCTTAAGCTCACGATTGTGGATGGAAAGTGGACTGTTCTTGGGAGTGGGAATTTGGATCGTGCGAGTTGGTTTACTAGTCAGGAGCTTGGGGTGGCGTTTCACTCACCCGAGTTCGCGAACGATGTGGTTGGCGAGGTGCGGAGATGGATGGACGATAGGAGGTTGGAAGTTTACGACAGCTCTGCAGCTGGCTGAGATCTGGACGCTACTCTAAGCTGGCCTAAGCTCTGTCATGTCGGCGAGTAAGCTCTCCATCGCCATATCCATCCCGCTGCTGCTGTCGAGGTCGACGGTTGCTAGATGCTGGTCTTCTGGTGTCCAAGGAATCCCGGCACCTCTATCCTGCCTCGTGGTCCCAAAGATATTCTCGTTTAGGAATCCACGATAAATCCATCTGGCGTGCTGAAATTACGCGAAGAACCCACGGTTCATACCCGGTCCCTGCGCTATGCCTCGCTGTCTCCAGTATCCCGGGCCGGGATAGGTGATAGCAGGAGCTGGTGGTGATATTATCATGACTTGGTTCGCTCGATAGGCCTGAACCAACCCCACAAAACCTTGTGGTGCCGGAGGAGGGTTCGCACGAGCCGCGGCCGCCTGCCGTTCTGCTTGACGGACCTCTATCGTGCGATGCAAGATCGCAGTGTCCACCGCTGGCATGAACAGATAGGCGGCGGCCAACCACGCATAGTAGTGCCAAGGTGGTCCTGGCTCAATTCCGTCCAGGTAGAATTCGCGGCCGTCAACGGTTTTTGGAAGCCAGATTTGTTGGAGTCCAGTGTGCGAGATTATGCCATCGACGATTGAGAACAGAACGATGAAGTTCAGATATGGGCTTGGACCGAACGGCGCCAACCAATCGAGGGGGAGATGTTTAGTCAGGGCGACGTTGACTGCGAGAGTGATGAGAAAGCCTGGTCCCATCATTTCGGTCGTGAGGGAGCGCAGTAAGTGGTTTCAGAAGCTGATGTGTACAACGGTGCAACTTCTTACAGGTTATATACCCTCTAAGAAGTGTCACGGTCTTACAACGGAGCGAGACTACTTTGATTGTGTCGTAGGCATATATCATGGTAGTGGCGGAGTAGAGACAACTTCGAAGAATTCCTGCAAGACATGTCTCTTCCCAGGCCGCCTTGTCGTTGATGTTGCATGTTCCAGGCGAGACACTTCGATCCCCTTCTTCTGCGCAAGGCTCACATCGATGGACGAACTCAAAGCCTTCCCTCGACTGAGGTCTGCTTATGTGAAGTGTTCGGATCGTTGAATACATATGTGCCTCTAGAAGGCGCGCGTGCACGGGCCTCTCAGCACAACCAACGTTCCAACTTTGACCTGTGCTGCGACTTTTGTGCAATATGGCTACCATAATCCTCACTTCGAAGTGCCATCTTTCATTGCTGCAGTCGTCGTGACAATAAGCACATTGTAAGCGGCATCCACTACCATGGCGCCCGAAAAAGGCAAGAAGATCGAGACAAAAGACGATCCAGACACGAAGGAAAAGAAGTCTATCAGTGGCAAGATCACTTCTTTCGTGTAAGCACATATCAGTCTCACTCTAGCACGGATGCTCATGTAATGCAGCAAGACCGGCCTGAACAAGACCAAAAGAGAAGCCGTTGAAGCCCAGCGTGATCTCAAACATTCGCTCGGCCTTGGGCACAAGCCCAACCAGATACCCCCAGGCAAGGCCGATATCAACGGCGAACCTCGCGATATTGAGCTAGGCTGGCATCCGGTCGCTGGTGCTACCGGGAAGTGGTTCGCCGAAAAGACGATTATTGGTCGTGGGATTAAGGAGAAAGTTGGGAAGTATCCTGATCCTACGCAGCATTGGGCGGTGGCTATTGGAGGGTTTGTGCATCAGTTATGGATGGTAGGTCGATGGTGTGCTATTCCTGAACTATTGTTGACCATTGACAGGACGAAAATCTTGATGTAATCTACTTCAACGAGCAGTTCAAGCCAGAGGAATGGACCACCTTCTTCGTTGGGCAGACGAGATTCAACGACCAGGCGCTACGAAAAGCTAGTAAGTACACGTATTGCCCGACTGGCAATTGGTCTCTGGCGTAGTGGTAGAGTGGAGATCTAATGTCCGAGCCCACCAGGTCAGATGACTATTCATGAAATGCGAGATAAGCGACCTGGGGTATGTAGCTCGCCATAGATCGAACGATGCTTTGTGTAGCTCACTGACTTTTCGGTAGTACAACCTTATCAGCAATAACTGCCAGAACTTCGCAGTCAACTTGCTCGACAAGATACAGCTAGGAGCACACCGAGAGTTCGCCACTTCTCTTGCGGTGTACCAGAAAGCTACCGGAGATGGAGAGGTACTGGATCTATGGGAGAAGCATCCCGAGGAGCAAGTCGAGCACGAACATCTTGTGGCCGACGAGAATGCGCAGCCCAAGCCGAAGCGCCAAGGCACGCTGATGATGGCTCAGCAGGTTATGAACGAGAACACGACTGAACTGGATGATCATCATAATTGATACATTCTTATTGATCACAAATCTCTCACAGATCCATATCTCTTCGATCTCCCCGCCACGAACACCTGAGTAGCACACAAATCTTCTCATATTCCAGGATCTAGGGCTCGCAGCATTTTCATTCTCGCGCAGCAATGGCCGCTTTGCTCCATCGAAGCTACTTGACCAGCCTTCCAACTGTGTGTGGCAGAGTCTCAAAGTAACCATCTTTTGGGTCCGGGCCAATGGCAACAGTGTCCCACTGACCAGCATTCCTGATAGTGGACTCCGTGTTGTGGTCTAGAGCACAGCCGTCGAGTAGGATAGGCCAGACAGTGTTGTTGATGTCTGCAGAACTTTATCAGTAAGTTCCTGACCTCAGCTCCCAATCTACACATACTTTGGAATACCTTGATCGGAGCATTGCGAGATGCAACATGCTCAAACACCAACCACTGGCCTCCCGGCTTGAGATACTCATACAGCTCCTTGACAATCGTCTCTGCGTGATCTCCGACACTGCAAAGCACATGCACAGTAATGACGGTATCAACACTGCCTTTCTCGATTCCTTTTCCTTCGAGATCTTGCGCGTAGGCAGCAACTGGCTCGTAAATCCCTTCAAGCCCGTTCGCTTTTGCCTGGCTCAACAGCTGCGGATGGAAGAGTGTGTTTGGCTCAATGCCGTAGATCTTCTTGATCTTGCCCGGATTGTTCTTAACTGCTTCACCGAACTCAGGCATCCATATACCACTGGCTGGTCCGATATCTAGGACGGTTCCTGAAGCTTGTGCAAGCAGTGGTCTGACAGATGCAGCGAAGAGCGGCTTCGATCCAGGACCGAACCACCACCAGAAATGCTTGAACCAAGCGTGTCTGAGCTTTGGCCAGGAAGTTAAGTCGGAGATATTGCCAGTAACAAGATGACTGATGAGCGTGAATGGCAAGGTCGCCACGGCTGTGAGGAGGACCACGGGTGGGACGATTAGATCGAGAGGGCCCAGCATTGCGGCTACAGTACTTGGTGTGCAAGACCAGGAAGCAAGTGTTCACTTTCACGTTACTTATTTGATATAAGTAGGTTTGTGCAAGTGAGAGCAGTAAGAAAGCGCTACGAAAGGAGAATGCAGGGCGTTTGTTGCGAAATAATAAGCGACAGACCTGACAACCGTGCTCCAGACCATCTCAATAAGGTCAGCTGTCATACGGCTGTATTGACGTTTTCGGTGGGGCTGATGTTGATAGGAACACATGGGAGAGTTAAGGTGGCTTGCAGCTCTGGGGTGGAACGACTGCTTGATCACACCACACCTTCGCATCTTGAGCTGTCGTCGTGGTCGACGTTCCGATCTCTCGATGGATCAGCTTCAGTATCCTCAGCAGTCTGCTAGATAACGTAAGTGGAATTTCAGCAGCTCAAATACCCGTCTGCTTTCTGAAGAACAGCTCGTTCGAAGGACTGTTGGATACTTGTGAGTCCGACGATGATCCTTTCAGTCTTTTTTTCATCAATCGCCATATAAGCCATACAATTGCGATAACGATCGATGTATGAGGCCACCAGGGTTTTTTAGTTGCAGGGCTTAGGAAGGAAATCACAGGCACAAGTATGGCACGAAGGTTATATTGTTCAATCTGAGTATCAGAAAACAGTCGCCGACAAATTCCCCAGTGATTCTCCCGTGATCCGAGCAGCTTGCCACCAAACCCTTAAGCCAAAAGAGTACAGCAGGCTCTCAACCGGAGACGGTGACGCTGGCACTGCCAGAGCCAGAGAAAGCCTAAGCACAGAAGAGCGGTTAATATTGTCTTAGAAGACAATGGTATTTCGCCTGACTTACCTCGACCGCTAGAACTTGGTAGTTGAAGTTGCCGTTGCCAAACCCGTGCTGAGCCCAGTAGTTGAAGTGGTTGGCCATGGTAACCGTTCCAGAGAAACGCTGAGACTGCCTGACACTCCAGTACTGAGTGAAGGTGCTGGTGCCCGTGATCGATGGCTGGTTGGTGCGGGTGTCAGTGCAGACAGTGTAGGTACCACCATCCGAGCTGACGGTTCCTAGGTTCTGCGCGTTGCTGCACGGGTTGTAGGAGCCTTCCGATTCGACCACGTAGTACTCTGCTTGAGGAGAGTTCACCCAGCCGTAGACTGCGAGGTAGGATCCCGAGCCGGAAGCGCTGTATTGAGCGCTGTACGAGATGTCGCTGGAATCGATCAGCATAGTTCGACGTAGAATATTGACTAAACTCACCGGGCAGCACCCGTAGACCAACCGAGCCCAACGACGAAATCGGTATTGCCGTTCCAGTTGGCCGTGTATGTGCCTGCACCTTGGTTGTACTGGAAGTTTGCGGCTCCTCCATTGTAGTTCTGCACATAGTTAAGGCTGTCACGTTGGAGAGACCAGTGTCGGTGACGGGAGCAGCGATGGCGACCGTAGCCAAAGCCAGTAGTGTAGCGTACATCATCTTGGAAGAAGAGTGGTGATGATTTGTGGTGAAGGTACTGAGGATCAAGTTGCCAGCAAACTGATTGAAGAAACAAGAAGACAGAGAATGTTGCACGCCTTTATACAGTTGTTCTTACATCCTTCCATCTGCAGCATTTGGTACTACCTTCTCTGCTCGTGTTCGTACCAAGATGGTGCCATTGAGTTTAGCCGTGATGAAGCAACGGAACGAGTTGATGGAAGCAAGTGTGAAACAATAGTGACCAGGTAGACTATGGATAAGCTTTTGAAACACGCGAGAAGCTGTCCCAAGACTACACCCCAGGTGCTTGGTCACGCTGTAGGCACGTTTGTGGAATTCAAGGCGCCTTGAATAGATTAAAACAACCTGCTCCGAGTCCACCGCGATGTACTCCGTACCTTTGCGACGATCGCTCCTTATGAGGCACCAAGTCAGTAAGGTATTGTAAAACAAGTGATGCTGTCAATCAGCGGCCTCTAACTGGTAAAGTCCTTGGCCTCTCTTGGTCGACTGCCGTGCGCTGCGAGTGCGTCTCGCGCGGTGTAACAACACATGATACTCCAAACTCAATATATTAGATTGATCCAATGTTCAGTCTCTCCACACGCTTGATGCACGTCGGGCTACCCAAGGTACACCTCGTCGGCCATGACGGAACTTTGGTTTCAAGAGAAGGACTCCTCGGAGCAATTTGCCGGGAGACCGGATGACATGACCCAGGCATCGCCGTCAGTATCTTTGAGGCACTCAAGAGTAACATCGCAAATCCGGCGTCGACTCTTACTATGCAGGACGACAAGCCGAAGACTCCACAGCAATGAAGGCGCCAGCGAGTTGATGAAAGATGCTCTCATATGTGCTTCCGCCCAGATTTGTATGCGTATACACAGTGCTGTACCATTTCATGCCCTCGAGTAGGGGGGTGTTAAACGAGAGACGATGCCATAGGCATCGAAGGTATGTTGAACTGCGAGAATTTCCTGTTGTACTTGGGATGGGTTTGCCTGCCACCATTCATACAGTGAGTTCGACCAATCCTCACAATAAAGACTTCTCCCTGTGACTGCAACTCGGTTGGCCAGCTCTCCAGCACGAAAGCCTTAGATGACCGATTCGATACGGTTGACGGTCGGTTTGTCTTGTCTTGCTTGTCCGTCGTCATCTTCATCCATACCCTCAACATCCAGTCCATCGTACGACGGACGCCGGAAATTCTCACTCAGCAAGATACCAATATCAACGTCCGTCACAGTGACCTCTCGCGGGCCATTGTCGTATTCTGGCAACTTTGTCCTGAGAAACATGGCAAGCAATCCGACATCGTACAGTATCTTGAGTGCGGCAGCTAGAAGGAAGACCGCCCACCACATCTTTTTGTCGTGAAAATATCCTGTGACCAGTGGCCCACCTACTGACGCAAGCGTGCGTACCAGGTTGATGGTGCCCAGGACAGCGGTGCGCTCCGAGGACGAGAAGGCGGCAGCGACAAAAGCCGTTCGAGGTGCCTGGTCCATGCTGGCAAATACCGAGCTCGCAAGTAGCAGAATGAACATCAACTTCCAATCTCCAGCGAGCGGAATGAAAGCGAGAAAGACGGCACTGGGAAGGTGGGTGAAGACCATCGCCTTGACCAGACCGATTCGCCGGGCCACTGACGCTGAGAAGAGATTGGCAATGCTTGCTACGAGCCATATGCCGCCCATTGCATAGCCAACGCGGTACAGAATAAACCACCTGATGAATAAAATTAGTGAGATCTCGGACAGTGCAAAGGTTCTCCTTGTCAGTAGCGTACCGGTATCGCCACTGGGCATACCATGCCATGATAGTGACAGGCAGCATTGCGGAGGCAAAGGCGTTCACGGAGAATAATAAGCAGAGCCGTATGAGGATGCGGCGGCTCTCGGGTGACAATGTAGCGGTGATGGTGCGCCATATGCCCAATACCGCCCCAGTGGCCTTGCCAGAAGCACCTCGCCGCCGGGTGCGGCGATACCCATCGTTCAGGAGAGGAGCGGTGGCATCTCGATCGACTAGATCCGCTTCTCTTCGAGCATTCTCATCGGGCTCACACTTTGATGTGAGCAAAAGTGTCACGCAAGCCTTGATGAAACCAACGACAGCGTAGAACCCAAACACAACCGCATACACACGTCGGTCCTTCCAATCCCATTCATAATGATTCCGAAGGAAGTGTGTTATCCAGCCAGTCGTGAAGATCCCGGCGGCCATACCGACCTGGCTCATCACGGCAAACCAGGCGTATACATCAGTTCGTGCCTCAACCGGTGTGAGTTGCGCGAGTATGGATTCCTGGCCTCCGTGGTAAGCTTTTGTGTATCCACTCAAGGTGGTCTTGCATCGCTCAACTCACCTGGACCGCGCGAAAGGGGCCAACCTCGTGTGCGCCTGGACTTATAACTCCCACGATAGCCGCGATGAGGAGCATATAGTAGTTGTCTGTGAAAGCAAAAACCACACCAGCTGTGGTCATAAGGAGGGAGCCAATTCCTAATACTCTCCTTCGGCCAATCTTGTCCGCTTTTACAGTAAGGAGGTAGCTGATGCCCGCATCACCTAACAAAGTCATGCTCAAGAAGGTGCCGATCTGAGTACCAGTGTTGCCAGATGTGTACAAGAAGATCCCCAGGACAAGAGCGGCGCCACCATATGCGAACATTCGGAGGAAGCGCAGGACAAGAATAATATAGATGTCTCGTGAGCCAGTATCGATCAAGGAATGGAGACTCGTCTCGTGGATAAGCCATTCGAGGAACGCCATTGCTAAAATCGAGCGTCCACTTGCGATCCAGCGATGCTGCCGCTCAACAAGGCTGATGAAGTAGAAGTCAAACCTCTCCCTAATGATATTAATGTTGAAGCAAAGATATCATGGTATGCAAGGACGGGGTGCAACCGATGAATGCTTGCGAACAAGATGGAAGTACCTACTCCCCACTATCCTGCAGAGTTGTACAAGTACTTTCACGATTCGTAATCATCTAGTAGCGAATAGCTGCTCATTTCTGACCATATGTTGGCGTCATAATAACACTTCAGCGTGCAAGCCCTATGAAGCTTCGAGAGCTGCTATAGGACAGCTTAGGTGGGCGTGCATGTACCACCAGAACTTAATACAAACATCTGCCGCAGGTGTCCCGTGGGAAATCGTGTCAATGTCGGTCGATATTCTGTTTGATGCGCTGGTTAAACCAAGTTGATGCTTCATATTATATGGGTACTATGATCAGCACCTAGGATGCGCATATCGACGCTCCAAGAACCACGATGAATGCAACATTTGAGGCTGTGGACAGTACACTGTCGCCTGTTGCATTTGTCCGAGACTACTTCACCAGACTCGGCCCTTGACCTGCTTGTGGTTCTTGACGTTGATATCACGCCTGTGCACGGAGGAGTAAAACGGTAAGCAGGTATTTGGGACATGAATGGAACTGGTAGGCAGCGACTTACCGCACAATGACAGCCGCTACTGCGAGAACCAACACGGTTGTGGATGCGATCAGCATTAATCTTTGAGTTGCCTGGCAAGGCGATCTCGTCAGCAAGCTTTACTACCCGTCTCAATACGATACCCGGACTTACACCGTACGCCTCGATGATTGCCGTCCTCGTTGGGCTTCCGATGGGGTAGCTCAACTGTTCTGTAAGATCTTCGTAAATTGTGGCCCATTCTGACTTCATATCCTGCGGCAGAAATTCTCTCAGTCGATGTGGGAACACGCCCGTCCAGATGGCAGACGCCACGGTCTCTCCGACAGCGCCACCAACGTTGGCGAACATGCCTTCGACGGCGAGGACGACGGCGACGTACTGATGGCTAGTAGCAGCCATAGCGGCAAGCTGCTCAGTGATGACGAGCGCTCCGCCTCCAAGTGCAATGAAGATTTGGCATATGACTGGTTTTTGTCAGCGAACATTCTCTCGTCTGGACAGTGGGTCTTTGCTCACCAATGTAACCAATGTTCACATCCGGCTGTCGGAACTTTATCATTAAGGCAACGCCGAGAATTGTCGTCGGAAGGCCGAACTAGAGGGCAACCCACCTGAAGATCAAAGAGTCAGCATGTATCTCGGGAGAAGGATCGAGCTTCGAAGGCTCCGAAGCACTATATAAAGCTTCATGCTGTTTCGGAGAGCCCTTCCACCACTTGAACAAGCTTACTTGAAGCGGCCCGTGACGCGTATTGCAACTCCGACGACGAGAGCCCAAAAGCACGCCCCAATGCTGTAAATGTTGCCAACATACGAGGCCTCCGTGATGGACAACCCGTTCACCACTTCCAAGAAGGAGGAGAAGAAGGAGTTCCAGATGTAGAACTCGACGAAAAGCACTGCCGAAAGTACGTATGCTCCCAGTACAGTCCGGTCGGTGAGGAGTGCGATTGGAATGAACGTCTTCGGAGCGAGAAATGCCTCGTACAACCCGAAGGCTATCAGCAATAAACCACCAAAAACGATCTGGTGATGCGACCCTGTCAGTAGATGTCTTCTATGTCTCGAGAGAGGGGCGAAATGCCCTTACCATGCAGATGATCATCGGTGATTGCCATCCTTCGGCCTGGTAGGAGTAAAGGCTGAAGGGCAGCAAGAATAGAGCGAGGCCGCAGTAGATGAGAATCAGGCCAGCAAGATCAAATTCGATGGCGTAGTGCTTGATTGACTGCCACTTGGATCGTCCGGATTCTCTGGGCTTGATCAGGCCAGCCTTCTTGGCCTTCCGATAGTTGATAACAAACAATACGAAGAGTGGGATCGTCATCAATGGCTCAACGATAGCGAAAGTCCCAAAGCCCCATCTAAAGCCAGCACCGTTGAGGAAAGATGTTGCAAGAGGACCGCCGATCCAGGTAGTAGCGATATATGGCGAGCTGATCAAGGCAAACATGAATCCTCTGTTTTTCAGGCTGGATGTGTCGGCAACGAATATCGACAAGGCGTAGCCCTGTCCATTGTACCTGTGGTAATGCTTGTCAGTCTTGGGCATTCGGATATCCATTCAAACTACTCACCCGACCCAGTAGAACACTTGCGCAGCGGCATATGTCTTGACGTTGTTACAACCGGCCATCATGATGAGCCCGATAGTCAAGCTCAGCACCATAATCGCAAAACCTTGTGGCCGACCCCATATGTCCAACACTTTCGCGAGAGGCAGCTGAACTAGACCGCCGATGATGCCCGACATGATTGAGGTTGCCGCCGTGAGAGAATGCGCTTGGAAAGAGCTGGTGACGTAGGGAGTGAGGCCGAAGGTCATGTTCTGTTGCATCGAGGAAACGAAGTAGATGAAGAAGATGCTATGCTCTAGTCAGCCTAATGTTCTCTCTGCAGAAAGACAAGCATTTCGCTCACAATATGTATAGGCCAGGATGCGGTGTGACTTGCTCCAGACGGAAGTCAAGGCCTCGACGTCCTTCACACCACTTTGAGCATCACTGGTGAAGCTCTCACCATCAGAGTCGCTGTCGATCCGGACCTCCGGCGCGGTTTTGTCGTCGCCTTCGGTTGGCCTTGTGTGGTTCGATGGTGCATCCTCTTGGGCCCAGATCTTGGGGAAGAAGAGGTCCAACATAGCAGTGCCTTGCAAGAGAATGGATGGACAGAGGGACAAAGTAAGCACTCTCTTCTATGCAAGGCTCATTGCGATGATCGTAGACGATTGAGATGAGAGCAACCTTGAGGAGAAGTGAAGGAAATATACTACTACGCGCCAACCTTTTTACCACATGGCTGGATCCGCATTCATCCAGGTTCGCACTCGTGCAAAGAGACAGTTTCGCAGTGAAGTCGCCATGTGCCTTGCTCCATGCCAAATGGATAGTTCATGTTGGGAGACCATAGAAGGGAAACAATGGAGTCCTGGACAAGGCTTAAGAGGACGTGCCGCCGTAGCTTTACCAGAATCTGATAAGCTGCCGAGTTATCAGATGAAAGTGCCACATTGCCAAGTTCAATGGTGGACCTGCTGACCCGAAGTGTAACATTTGGCAATCTAATCTTGTCGGATCGAGCCGTTCTCGTGCTGCTGGCGCCGATGTCGGGGGGTGCATTGCAAGGAGGATTCTCGGGATTCTCGGTGCGTGGGTCTTCCACTTGAATGTCTCCCCCACCACAGGAAACACGACTCAGATCGGTCTGGAAGGTGAGCGAGGTTGTTGTGATGGTCCCTCGAACGTTTCCGGGGGAGAAGACCACCTCGAAATGGGTCTCCATGGCCGGGGTGCTAGCAAGGGCATGAGATCGGCGGCCACATGGGCAGATGTTTTATTATCGTGCCAAGGGGAAGTTGAGCGAAGCGTTCCCCGTTGGACACTGTCGCGACTGTCGGCCACAACGATCTCGACACGTCTCCTTGATAGATCGCAGGAACACCATCGTGTTAATTGAATTCATAATGATATCTGCTTCGCAAGCATAAAAACAAGAAATGACGAACGGACCGCCAAGCTCCGATGGGCCGAGCTGCGCAGTCACGTGCTCAGATATTCGAAAAGGTGAATGCCAACTTTGAGTGCTGAACGCTGTGTGCATAAATTTACACTCAGCTTCTCCGGTGATTGAAAGTATTATGAAGTCCAATGCGGCACCTGGTTCTTATCACCAATGTCGCCCTTCACGCCATCCGCGGTCCCGTTCACTATCTTTTTCGGAGTCGGCCTCTGGAAGTGCGGCTTCAATGATTCCCACGACTCGGCATTGTAGTCCGACTGGACCTTCGCACAGTTCTTCAGACCCCATTCCGTTACGCCGACCATGAAACACGATTCGAACATGAATGCCATACTGCCCTCGCCAACTTTGGCAGGCTTCAGCTCTGCGTTTGAGGCTTTCTCGTGGGAAGTCGCGTCCGGACCATGCGCACTCATGACATTGTGCAGACTGGCACCTGCGGGCTGGAAACCACCTCCAGTTTTTGCGTCGTACTGCCCACCGATAAGGCCCATGAATTCACTCATGGTGTTTCGATGGTACCATGGCGGCCGGAAGGTGTCTTCAGCCACGAGCCATCGTGGTGGAAAGATGACAAAGTCTGCCACTGCCGTTCCGGGATGGTCAGACTGAGCTGTAAGTACTGTGAAGATGGAGGGATCTGGGTGGTCGTATGAAATCGAGCCGATGGTGGCGAAGCGGCCCAGGTCGTACTTGTACGGATAGTAGTTGCCGTGCCAGGCTACCACATCAAACGGTGTCTGGTGCTGTTTCGCGGCGAACAGGTGTCCCGAGAATTTAGCGAGCAAAGTATACTCATTCTCAGTGTCCTCGTCGAAGTCAGCAACCGGCGCCTGGAAGTCGCGAGCATTTGCGAGACAGTGGCTGCCAATTGGACCAAGCTCTGGGAGCTCAAAGTGACCTTGATACAGCTCAAGCATATAACCACGAACCGGGCCTTCTGGAAGCGTCACTCGATGTCGTATGCCTCGAGGTATGACGCAGATTTCATTTGGCCTTACTAGTAGTCGTCCAAGTTCGGTCTGAATGTCGAGAGCACCGTGCTGAAGCACAATCAATAGATCTCCATCCGCACTATAGAAAGCAGATCGGGGGTCCATGTCCTTCCCTGCTGCGAAGATGAACATGCCGAGTCCGCTCTTCATGGTCGGATCACCAGCTCCAGCTACAAGACGTAGCGAGTGCACCCAGTCTACAGTCTCGTCGAGGTCGAAAGGATCCCACCGAAGCTGGTTCGGAATCTGATGCCATCGCTCCTTGCCATGGACGCCAGGGTTTGTGTCGTATGTGTCGGTTTCTCGTCGTTCGAACGGCGAATGTGCTGAGGCTGGCAATATCCTGTATAGCCACGTTTGTTGGTTTTCGTGTCGCGGCGCTGTAAATGCGGTTCCCGAAAGTTTCTCGTTGTAGAGTCCATATGGGCACTTCTGAGGGTTGTTCGCAGCCACAGGAAGCGCTCCATCTACCGCTTCTGTCTCGTGATAGCAGCCAAAGCCATTCTGATACTGGTACTTTTCCTTGACCGCGAAGTTGGTGACAGGCATATTCGGTTTCGTGTTGCCTTTCCAGGTGGCTGTAGTTCGCAAGCTGCAGGAATGGGCTGGTCTGTCAACGGACTCGAGTCTTCCAGTGGAATTATAACATCAGATCTATTCGATGAACGACTACAAGTGCGCTTACGACAACTCCGAATATTTGCGAGATACTCGTGATTGATGTTTCCATTTCCGCGTTCCGGATGAAGCGATGACGACCGTTGAACCTTCTCTAGCCGCAGATCACCAGCCCCTCTCAAACAACCTCTTCCACTTTGAGCTGCCACGGTATCACTCCGTTCACGGAACTCCTCCGTCGTCGTGGAACAAGCCTGATCCACTGCTTGGATCCATAACACGAATTTGAGGATATCACTAGATGGGCGATGATGGCTGGTGGTACAGAGCAATATCCAACCTAGAAAGGACTTCCAGACCAGATCACAGCCGGTCTGTCAGAAAATCAACTCTGCAACATGGCACCGCTTGCTTCCTGGCTTGATATCGACCCGAAGTCTCACTTCTCAATCTACAATCTTCCATTTGGAATAATCTCGACGTCTGGGGAGTCTACACCGCATGTCGCTGTGGCCATCGGTGACTATGCGCTAGACCTTCACGCATTCGCACAGCAAAATGGCTTCTCCGCCCTGTCAATTATACAGCCACACCAACAAGTCTTCAGTCAACCTACCCTCAATGGATTCGCCGCCTTAGGTCGACCTATGCATCGGGTTGTTCGAGAATACTTGCAGAGCGTCTTACTCAAGGATGGACCATTCCCGGATGCCTTTGAAAAGAACAAGCAATTGCAGAAGGCAGCTCTCAAACCTATCGAGATCTGCAAAATGCACCTCCCTATGTTCATCAACGACTATACAGACTTCTACGCTGGGTTGAACCATGCGTACAATGTCGGGGTACTGTTCAGAGGACCCCAAAATGCTTTGCAGCCCAATTATAAGCACCTACCAGTCGGCGTGAGTACGCTGTTGAGCATAACCCCCGTCTAAGACATCTGAGGCATTGACTGACGGGTCCTCCTCATGAACAAAAGTACCACGGCAGAGCAAGTAGTGTCGTCGTGTCCGGAACTCCGATAAAACGACCAAATGGACAGATACTTGCCAACCCTACCGCGGAGGTAAAGGAGCCTATCTTCAGTGAGAGCAAAAAGCTCGACATCGAGCTTGAACTCGGCTGTTTCGTTTGCAAGCCTTCGTCGCTCGGAGATCCTGTGCGGATAGCGGATGCACCACAGCACCTCTTTGGTATAGTACTATTGAACGACTGGAGTGCAAGAGACATCCAAGCTTGGGAATATGTACCTCTTGGGCCTTTCAACTCCAAGAACTTTGGAACCACGATATCGCCTTGGGTTGTGCTGATGGATGCTCTCGAACCTTTTGCAGCGGACGGCATTACCAACGACACCCAGGTACTACCATATCTGAACGAGAAGGGTCCGAAGAGTCACTATTCGATCGACTTGTCAGTATCACTCACGACTGCTTCTGGGAACACGAGCAATATTGGGAAGACAACAGCGAAGAACTTGTTGTTCTCGTTCCCACAAATGCTGGCACACCACACCATCGGTGGCTGTCCCTTCAACGTGGGAGACCTACTGGGGTCTGGAACAATATCTGGCGAGTCTAAGAGTGAAAAGGGCTGTCTGCTCGAGCAAACAGATAATGGCAAGACTGAGATCTCACTCGAGGGCGGAGAGAAGCGGAAGTTCCTCGAAAACGGAGACCAGGTCACTATCACGGGTTGCTGCGGAACGGAAGACGGTGCCTTGGTCGGTTTCGGAGAGTGTACTGGTAAGATAGAGCCAGCTGTGAAAATCAGCTTCTAGTCCTTCCCTCAAAATAGCGGGCCGTTCGACTCTTGCACAAGGTGAGTTGAATTAGCAAGCCGTACGCCATCCATGTTGGAACATTTTATCTCATCGGAGCGTATGTTGCCGTGTTAGGGAGGACCCGCGGTAATATTCCGCTTCCGCCCTTCCACCTTCTCCACCTCCACGTCCCCGCAGACACGAGCTCATGTGTGCATCTTAGGTGAGACCCACCAAGTGTGATCATGATCGTCCGCAAAGTTACTCCGCCGTTCGAGCGGAACGTGGTGAACGGCCTTCGCTCGGCGACCGCCTTCTTCGAAGATTGGTGGACACACTAAAGGAATAGTTCCTACAATCAAGATCTTACTTTTTGAGGCTTCGAGTATATCTACAATATAAGGTAATAGGATACTCCAAGGCCAGTAGCTCCAGCAAGTTCCTTGGACTACTTCGCAGCAGACTACCAACCCCATACCGTCACAGCAAGAGAGACCGAAACATTCTATACAGTCGGAGCCCGGATTGCTTGCAACATCGCATCCTGGACTAAATCGCAAAATATCTCGAAGTGTCAGAGGATTAATCGACAGAAATCACTATGGCAGAAGCACAACAACCCCAGGGCATCATGGCTCTCCTCCTCTCGGCGCAGATCCTGCCTTTCTTCCTCATAGCCGTGATCTACACAACGATCAAACTCATGGACAAGACCGACGTACCTAAAATAAAAGGCCTTCCCGAAGTTCCTGGCTGGCCAATCTTCGGTAATCTCATTCAATTGGGCGAAAATCACGCCAAAGTGGCCCAGGAGTTTGCGAAGAAGTATGGCCCGGTGTTCCAAGTACGAATGGGCAACCGCAGGATCGTGTTCGCAAACACGTTCGACAGCGTGAAGAACCTCTGGATCACGAATCAGTCGGCCTTGATCTCGAGGCCCACACTGCACACCTTCCATACCGTAGTAAGCTCGAGCGAAGGCTTCACGATTGGTACCAGCCCATGGGACGAGAGCTGCAAAGCGAGACGAAAGGCCGCCGCAACTGCTCTGAACAAACCAGCTGTGCAGAGCTATATGCCGATCATCGACTACGAATCGACCAAATCCATCAAAGAGCTCTTGTCCGACTCGAAGAACGGCCAAATCGACGTTGACCCCAATGCTCATTTCGCTCGATATGCTCTGTCTACATCTCTGACTCTCAACTACGGCCTCAAGATCGAAGGCAACGTCGACGATAAGATGCTCGCAGAGATCACGCATGTCGAGCGCGAGATCTCGAATTTCCGGTCCACGAGCAACAACTGGGCTGATTATATCCCGTTGATGAGGTTGAAGCCGGGGAACAATACTAAGCCGCTTGAGTATAAGAAGCGGAGGTCCGCATATATGTATGATTTCAGCGTTCAAGGTATTGAACGAACAATGTGCTAACGATAGTGTCTAGGAATCAACTCCTGAACATGCTCAAAGAGCGCATCGCCGACGGCACCGACAAGCCATGCATCACCGGGAATGTTTTGAAAGATCCGGAAGCTAAACTAAGCCACGGTATTTCAACCGGCTCCCCCCTCCCTGCTTCGCTCGATCAAAACTGTCCGCTAACGATCTACGCAGCGGAAGTAATGTCCATCGGCCTCTCCATGGTCTCCGCCGGCCTCGACACCGTCCCGGGAAACCTCATTATGTGCATCGCCTACCTCTCCTCCCCCCACGGGCAGGAGATCCAGACCCGCGCGCTCGCAGAAATCAACGAGCGCTACCCCAACAACGACAGCTGGGAACGCTGCCTCCACGAGGACAAGTGCGAGTACATTACCGCGCTTGTCAAGGAGACTCTGAGGTTCTGGAGCGTGATCCCGATTTGTTTGCCTAGGGTTAATACTAAGGATATACAGTAAGTCACCGTCTGCCTTGGAAGGGATGGATGTGAAGGGTGCTGATATGGTGGATGTAGATGGGGCAACGCCACAATCCCAGCAGGCACAAGTTTTTACATGAACGCCTACGGTGCCCACTACGATGACACGCACTTCAAATCCCCCTATGAGTTCCTGCCGGAACGCTACCTCTCCGATAAATCTATCGACGACGCAGCCGCTACGCGTGGGACACCGCATTATGGCTACGGAGCTGGCTCACGAATGTGCATCGGCACTCACCTCGCGAATCGGGAACTGTACACCGCATTTCTAAGGATGATTACAGCGTTCGAGATTCTGCCGCCGAAGAATAAAGCGGACGAGCCGGTGCTGGATGCGTTTGGGTGTAATAAGTTATTGACGAGTTTGACGCTGAATCCGAAGGAGTTTAAGGTGGGGTTGAGGGTGAGGGATCCTGCGTTGTTGGAGAGGTGGATTCAGGAGAGTGAGGAGAGGACAAAGGATTTGTGAGGGAGCCGTTTGTGAAATGTAGCTACTCGACGATAGCGACATTGATGCTGCAAGCGCACTACCTGATCTCTCCATGCTATGCTTGTTTGCGCTCGGAGATCGAGCCTCATCAAATCATGTCTCATTCAATGCTCAACATTCGACTCTCCTATCGCATGACTCAACTGGAAGTCTTCTCGTACCCAGCGTTGCCGCTGGACGCACCAGCAGTCGGTGTAGTGGCAGACCCTGCGCCCCCAGCCGGAGAGCCAGTGCTACCAGCTCCACCAGCACTGGATGGCTGCGCAGCATCGACACGCTTCGGCAGCACACCAGAGGTCACCCACAGATCCACCAGCGGACCCATTGGCTCCATGTCCTTCTCATTGAGCAAGTTGAAAATCCGACCGACGTTGACGAAATGCACGAAGCACGTATTGAGCTCGCGATGCGCACTCAGGTCCCAGAATGTGAGCCAGTGCTGCCAGTATAGGTGGGCGTAGCAGCGGAACATCTGCTTGTACATGTTCTTAATCTCCATCTCGAAACGCTGCGGGAAGCCGGAGGTCTTGCCGAGCCAGTGGTTTGGGTCGGTGGGTGTATCGTCTTTGCGTGGGAGTGGCGGAGCGCTTGTGAAGTTGTCTGTGGGGAAGAGTGCTTGGTCTTGGATCTTGCCGGCGACCCAGGTTTGGATGTGCTTGATGTACGTTGGAGCTGGGAGGTTGATCGGGTTGCCCTTGGTATCGATCCAGGTGTATGTAGTCCTGTAATCACCATCAGTATAGTGCAGTCAACACAGAATTCAGTCATCACTCACGGCCCGGCAGCCATCGTTGGACAAGCCTGCTCGTTGCACACTGGACGGCCTGTAGTGCGGTCTTTCTCTTGCATACACCTCAGCATGCCACTGAGGATGCGGTTCTGTTCAACGACTGAAACGAGCTGTTAGCACAATGATCAAATGAACAAAGGTGGAGTCATTGCCGAGATCATGTGCACTGTGAACAAGATCTGGGACATGGAGTAGCACTCACGCTGATGCGCTAGCCACTCCCCCTCTTCCACAAGATGCGGCCTCGCTGCCAGGGTCATGAAGTTCCCTTTGACGATGAAACCGGCATAGTCCTCACGGAAGAAGATTGGCATCTTCTTCTGCTGCTGGTTGTTCTGATGTGCTTGTTCGTTCGAGGTCATGGTCGTCGTGAGTGAAGGTGAGGGTGGTGCAGCTGGCATGGCTGGAGCGCCGAGTCCGGACGCGCCATAGGCTGTAGGTGACGAGGTGTTTCCACGGTGAGGTGGCTGGTTTGCGGTGTTATTGCCCTGCTTACGGCCCCCCTGTGCGAGGCCACGTCTGCGTACATTAGCACAGTCTTAGATAATATCAAGCGGAATATCAAGTCGCTGCGAGCGTTGCCACCTGGATTTCCACATGTCCTCCACAACTACTTTTGAAACATTGGTTTGCCGCCGAGTTTAGTGCGACAGTCCAAAGAGTCCTCTCAGTATACTTGAGAGAGGACGTGAGATACCGTGGCTGGTCAGAAGCTCATTGTGGTCCAGTAGACGCAGTGAAAGCGGTGTGGAGCCCGCTGAGGCGATACAGCAGGACCAGCCCAATGCAATACGTGCCTTCGTTCGTATAAATGCTGCCAGGAAAGTGCTGCAGAGTCATAGCCTTGCCGGAACTCCAGTAACGATCTCGTTGTTTCGACTGCCGTCCAGAAGCCAGAGGAGGTCAGGAGCAATCCAAGGGTGCTGGAAACCGCGTTCCAATGGTAGATCGAATAAGGTCGCTTGCTCCCGTACTTTGTTCTCTATACTCTCATCTGCTCGCTACCACTTCCGCCCGCCCGCCCGCCCATCTTGACAATCAAAGTGAAAAAACCAAATAAGAATACTCACAAGTTATTCATCCAGGACGCCATCATGGCACGTAGGTGTGCCTTCCCACGAAGTACTCGCTTCGCCTCGTTCGGCCTTCAAGATGGTCCAATGCGTATTTACACCTTTGTGCGTTGTCAGAAGAGATCTGAAGAAGAACGATGTTGGCCACCCCAACACTACTTGGCAGGAGGTGAAGGTCGGAGTAGAGCTTCCTGAAACATTGAACCCTTGCCATTCTCGAACTCCACTAGTGGCAGAGCTAGAGGATCGCTCCGAAGCGAGCCAGACTAACCGTAACCTTATTTCGCCGACGGGCTTTGGACAGTTCACTTTGGCTTCACGTTTCGCGTGCTGAGCTTCTAGCAAGACGTCTCTTCTCCTCCCCGGGACCACAAATCGACAGTTTGACAACGAACACAATATTGCTACCTTCGGTTACCGCGAGCAATCATCAAGAGGCTGTCTTGCGAACCAGCAAACCTATGGTCCAGGACGACTAGAGGAATTGCACTCCAATGGCTTCAGCAGCAGCAGTAGGCGCAGACTACGCGCGATCGCCTATAGAAAACGATCTCGGTGAAGACAGTGGGCTTCCCGGAGAGATCACCGGCGGCGTGTATTCGAAAGACGAGGAGCTACCCGATGCGAACGGCGATGAGGACGACGATGATGAAGATCTGCCTGCGAATCCACTTCAGAATCGCGGCGCGAGGCGGCGGGTCAATGGCGCTGCACAGGACGACGATGAGGAGGGGGCGAGAGGCGATGATCTGTTCGGCGACGAAGATGCGGTAGAGAAGCCGCGATTATTGGATGACGAGGAGCTGGACTCTGGCGACGACATGGGCAGGGCAGATCGCGCAGCACCAGACGAGACGGAGCAAGAAACCGCCCAAAACGAGCTAGTAATCATGCCAGTGGATCTTATCCGACAAGCCTGCCCAGAACCCAGCGACGGCGAGGTATATCCTTCCTCCCATCTCCAATAGCGTACAAAACCCACCACTGACCCCTCACAGATGTACCTAATGAAAATGCCCTCCTTCATGGCCATCGACCCCCAAGCCTGGGACCACAAAACCTTCCAACCCCCCACCACCGACCACCACTCCAACCGCCCCCCCACCGAAACCTTCTCCGCCTTCAACACCGCCCTCTCCACAATCCGCTGGCGCCACTCCCCCTCCTCCCCCTCCGACCTTCAATCCAACGCCCGCATAAACCGCTGGTCCGACGGCTCCCTAACCCTGCAACTCGCCTCCGACCCAACAACCCAGTACGAAATCGACGGCAACCCCTTAGCACCACCCCAACGGAACCCGCTCATTCCCACTCCAACTAGCATCGAAGCCACCTCCACAAAAGGCGGACGGCAAGGCGCGCTAACGAACGAGAAATACTCCACAGCCAAAGACGCCTTCACCTACCTCCTCCGCCCGCAACCAGATGTGGACACCATGATCGTGATGCACAAAATCACCGCCGGCCTGTCGATCAAACAATCCGCTACAGTCGAAGACGACGCCATCGAGCGTTTGCAAGCTTCCCTTGCCGCAGCCTCGAACGCGAGTAAAGTCAACGGCGCGAGCGGGATCAATCTCATCCACATCGACGCGGACCCGGAGAAGGCCAGGGATGAAGCGGCGAAGGCAGTGCGGCAGGCAGAGCTGAACCAGAAAAAAGCGCAGGCGGCGCGGGATCGGGAGGCTGCGCGCTCGGATCGCGCTTTGGGAAGGAAAGGGCTAGGTGGCGCTGCGAACCGGTATAATGGGCTTAATGTGGGGATGTTGGAAGATGACGAGGACGGCGGTAGCGGAGCGAGAGGGAGACCGAGCCCGAACAAAGCGCGCAAGCCGCGACGGAGACGGAATAGCGAGTACAGCGAAGACGAGGACTTTGGCAGGCAAAGATTTTCGTGGGAAGATGAGTATGACGAGGAGGATGATTTTGTGGCGCCGAGTGATGAGGAGGAGGTTGTGGAGGATGATGAGGATCCCGATGATGGGATTGTGGAGGACAGGGCGGCGCCTACGGCGGTGAGGAGGGAGCGGACGCCGAAGCGGGATAGGGAGGTGGTGGATGAGGAGGCGGATGCGCTGGGGGAGGAGGAAGAGGAGGAGCAGGTGCAGATTGCGAGGACGAAGCGGAGAAGGGTTGTTGCTGATGATGAGGAGGATGAGTAGGGAGGGTGCAGTGATGTGGCATTCTGCCGGAGGGTCGCGAGCGATGTAAAATGCAGGCTGAGAAGAGATGCATCAGCAGCGAGTGAAAACGTTGCATTTGAGCGAGCTGTACCATAGCACTATCTACCAGCTGTTTCAGGCTGCATGCATGAAACTCATTGCATGCAGAGCAAGTGGTTCACCAGTGAGCGATTGAAAACATCATCATCCGTCCGGACGCGTAAAAAGCCAAACGCCCTCTCTCGTGTACTGCGCGTATTGAATCTCCATCCTTGCCACCAGGACCGCATCTCCGCTCATCGGTCGCATCCCCAGTAGCACGGCTCCTTCCTTCTGGGTATCGCTTGCGCCAGCAACGTCGACAAATGAGAAGACCACACATCCTGCACTCCAAGACGAAAGGAGCGATGTCGTCGCCGTAGCAATTTTTAGCGAAACCATCATGGCAAAGAGAGTGATTCTGTCGATCACGCGGGCGCTGAAAAGGGTGCGTTCTCTTGTGATCGCAGTCGATTTGCGTCATGGTCTTGATGTGGCTGACGGATGGCGTGGTGACAGGCTATGCCACGGTCATCCCATCAGACAAATCGTTAGCCGTAGCGCCCATCAGGATACTCTGCAGTTGTTTCAACTTGTCCATCAGCTGTTTAAACCCAGCGCCCTTGTGATCCGGATCGGAGTCTTTAGTCATGTCTTCAGGGAAGAACGTGTCGATGTCGTCCTCCCAGTCTGCCCTCTCTCCGATTGGCAAACGCTCGTTGGTGGTAAGCATCTTGTCCCAATCGCCACGATAGACATTTAGACTCCAGCGAGGTTCGTAGACAGTCGCAGGTAGGTGAGAAAGCATGGTCATGGATGGCGGAGGAGGATACTTGCGATCTTGGAATCGAGAAAGTTCGACGGTATAATCGGTCCCCTTGATGTTGTAGCCGTAGCTTAGGCGTTGCTGGACAGACTTCAGATGCACGCCGTACGGCTTGTATATGACGAAGAGCTTGTCGAATGTTGCTTTACGTGCTTCGTCGGCATCTATGCGGAGGTTGTAGTTCTCGGCAAACTGCCTGAGTCTGTCGGGCAGCCTTGACTCTTCCACTGCTTGAGAAGCCTCAATGTCGAATTGCCAGGCAAGGCCAGTCGTGAGGTCTTTGAGAGACACGTCGACGATAGATGCGGAGGTGCCGGTGTCACGCTCCATACGTGTCCACTTCTTCGATATGATCTCGTACACAACCGCTTCAGACGACTCATCTTGGGCTTCGACCCAGGACACGGTCAGGCGAAGATCTCCGGAGGCGTCCGCAAAAGTGAACACTGCCGTGTAGGTCGGTCTTACATCAGACAGCTCCGCGGCCAAGACGTCGTACGGCACCAAGAGCTCGTTGGCGTTTTGCAGAGCCCTCCGAGCGTTGGCCTCACTGGTTGGATTCCCGATCCTATGTTGTGTGGTCAGTCATGTTCCTCATAGTCGTTTGTACAGCTACTCACTCTCGGGTAACCTCGCCTGTGAACTGTGACTGGCCGATCATATCCTCGTACTCGTCGACGGTGTAGGCATCGCCCTTTGGCTTCTTGAAAAGTGTTGCCAGGAAGCGACCGAGACGGAAGCGTAAGTTGATCTGGCCGCGGTAGTAATGCAGCTTTGGTAGAGTGCGAACTATTACGTTGCGTAGGCGATCCTCGACAGCGCTGTTGAGTGCCTGCACTTCGCCGCGTCCAGCACCTTTGCCGTCGGCGCGTGGCGAGCTCATGATAGCTGGTCTGCCGCCGCTTGTATCATGGGCAATCGTAGGACGCTGGTATGGCTCGAGGACGACATGAGTGGCATGCATCAATCTCTCCGTTGGGCTCAGGAGATACAGTCGTGTGGTAGGTATTTGGCGGGCTGCTATTTGGAAACATGTTTTGCGAATCCGCAACAAAGCTTGTTGCACGCCCTGTGAGCCCCCCAAGACTTGGAACCCGTTACGTTCGTGATCGAAGATGATGTAGCTCTTGCAGCTCATCCGAATGGGATCAATTGCTTCGAAGCTGTTCCCAAGGACTTCTTCCGGACGGAAGTTCTGTGTTGGCCAGTGAAACAAGCCAATAGCTCCGTGGCTCATGTCCTGCGGAGGACGCTGCCGGAAACGTTGTCGCGTCACCTCTCGCCGCCATTCTCTCTCAGCTCGCTCACGTCCCTTGTCTGTCAGAGAGACTAATTTCGCAAATCGTGAGGACCGCTGTGACTTCTTGGGCGCGTTCCACTCCTCTATAGCGGCGACGATTGCCCGTTTGGTAGTCTTGACGGCGTTCTCTCCACCCCAGATACCGAATGTGATGGGCTTCTCGGTGGGATTATCTGTAAACATCCAGGTCTTGTTGTCGCGAGCGATGTCCAGATAAAAGTGATCTAGAACTAGCTCACTAGGGATCCGTACCCAATCCGTGGGCGGCTCGTGGTTCCGCCACGATTCAGCGGCATTGCTGTCGGTGGTGATGACGAAGCTTGGAGGCAGGCGTCGTGGTTTGTCACCACGACCCTGCTGGGCACCTTGTCGCCACCTCTGGGGAGAAAGACCTTGTTGCAGTTGGCCCTGTGTTGGCGGGGTCTGTTGACGATCGAGTGGTGCTTGAGCATTCGACGGGGTGACTGGTCTCGATGATGGCGGAGGGCCTGATGCTCTGCTGCCACCTCTCTGCTCAGGTCTCTGAGGCCACTGCTGAGGCGAGCCACTCTGGCCACGTTGTACGTGTGTTTGTGCGCGTTGCTGGGTGCATGGTGGCGTCAGTCGGTACAGTGACGACTCTGGTGAGCTGTGGTTTGCTGAATCAGGCTCTTCGTGCGACAGCTGTGCGAACGCGTTATCGGAAGGGGTCCTAGATGCTCCATTGGGTCTCTGAGACAATGCACCGCGTTGACCACCTCCACGCTGGCCACGACCCCTCTGCCCTTGCTGGTAGTGAGGAGTTTGATGGGCATTGCTTTGCCTCTGTGGCTGCGACTGTTGCTGCGGTGGTTGCGGTGGAAGATTCTGCTGTAATGATGGTCGAGTCTGACTTGGTCTATTGCGACCGCTGCCCACGACCTGCCATTCGTCTGCATTCGACGGCCCAGCAGCGTCGCCGTCGTTCTGGTCCCACTCTCGAGCGTTGCGTCGCTCGTAGTCATCCATCGCGACTTGCGAGGTGGTTATTGAGGTAGCGGAGATTCTCGAGAAAGTGCTCTGGTGGCGGAAGCTAAGGGGCAAATTTCGCGCTGACGAATCAGGCACTCGCGTCTCAATGCACGCGCTTGAAGAAGGTGCGACTCAATCTACACATCGCCCTGTCCATCTCCTCCTCCTCCTCCTGATGAGCAGTCTTTGACGAAGAGTCGTGTGAGTTGACCCACCTCGCAATAACGCTATATACCACCACCTCAAAACTTCTGCCTCCCTAGCGTTGGCCTCCAATCAAGAGGATGCGTCTCCTGCGTAGCCTTCTCGTCCTGCCTCCAAACCTTGATAGTCTTATCCGCCTCTCCAGTAATCAACCTCATCCCTGTATGGTCAAACGTCGAGCTCATGATACCAGCCTCCGCATCCAAACTACCAGGCTGAGCCACGCTATCTTCATACTGGAAGCGGTGACCAGTCTTCCAGTCCCAGAACGCCACGCTACCATTGTCGCCACCACTGAAAAGCACGTTATCGTCATTTACAGCGAGCGTGTTGACGATGCTGTTGTGCCCCTCAAAGTTCTGCATGAAGTCGCCCTTGGGGCACAGCCATTGCTTGATCTGTCCAGGCGAGGCAGATGCGAAGGTGTACTCTGTTGGATGAGTGGTGAGAGCACGAACGCCCTTCTTATGATGTGTAAGGACGCCCATCGTCTTCCCAGCAGCGAGATCGTACATCCGTACTGTACTGTCGAGGGAGGAGCTGATGACCTGCGGGTCTGTAGCTTGGGTGACGATTGAAGAGACGGTCGCCTTGTGACCGCTCAGAACGTGGATGTTGGAGCGGGTGCGCATGTCCCAGACACGAACAACACCGTCACGCCCACCCGTGCAAAGTACATCGAGAGTAGGATGAAGACTCATGGTGTAGACGCCAGATAAGTGACCGTGGTAATGGCGAATGACCTTGTTGGTTTCGAGATCCCAACACTTCACCATCTTGTCCTCTGCACACGAAAAGAGGTAGGGGTGTCGAGGGGAGACTGCCAAACCTCGAACAGTGGAGATGTGGCCGGTGAGTGTGAGTTTGAGAGTGCCCGTTGCGAGATCCCATATCTTGATCGTGCGGTCGCCAGCTCCTGAAGCAAACCACTGGTTGCCAGGTTCCATAGCAAGAGCTCGCACCCAGCCAAGATGACCCGAAATGACCCTGAAAAGCTTCCAAGGTGCATGCCACTCCGGCTTCTGTTGCCGTACAGTGTCTCGCCTCACCAAGCTCGAAGATGGTGTGTTTCGCTGTGGTGTCGGTCCATTCGCATTTGGCGGTAATTTCTCCCCCGCTGTGCCTTGTATCCTCGTGAGTGCCATGGAGCCCCCGTTCGCCTGCGATGGTCCTGCTCGCTCCGATACGCCAGCTATCAGCTGCGCCATCTGCGGATCACTCGCCTGCTCATCCGTCCTCTGCTTCTTCCGCCTCGCCGCCAACCCTGCCTGAGCATTTGCCTGCTTCTGCGCTAGAACTGCCGGTAGCTCCGTCACATCCTCATACTCTGCTCGTATCCGTGATGCGACATTCGCTCTTTGTGCGCGTTCGTGAGGTGATGGTTCCGAGGGAGCAATGCTGGGTTGCGGCGCTCTCTCGAGTGCGGAAGGTTGAGCAAAGTCTGCGGCGAAGACCTCTCTTGTGCGCTTCGCTGAGAGCTTCACTGCTTTTGCGGCTCGTTCCTGGACTTTATCTGAAGGCTCTGTTGCGACAATGGCTGTGTTGGCGGGAAGGACGGCCGCCATGTTGTTGTGTCGTTTCGAGACTTCGGAGACCCAAGTAAATCGCGCTGGGATGTTTGACCTGGTGTATGCAACGTCAAGAGTAGGGCGAAATGCTTCTTGATTTGCTATGTCACGTCGGAGTTGAAGTTGAACTGGTAGCTGCACTAAATTCTGCAGTAGGGTCCACAACCCTAAATCAGGCACCCCCGAATTCGCCGCATAGGACTCCTGCCATTGCGCTCAACAGGTCATCGATCCTTTAGTTGACCATTTACGTCGGCGAGGTCTCTTCAGTGCTAACATACGCCTGCCGACATGCATCACATGCATCCGCGCTCGCGGGCAACCGGCACACTCTTTACAGCGACCCTGGCCGTCTGCTTCCTGGTCGTCGGCTTGCCACACGTACTACCTTGTCCGGTCGATCGAAGGAAGTTTGCAGATAGCGGCGAGACACTGGATGGCAAGCCACGGCGGAGACGGAAACGAAGTGGCGCAGCAACACCAAATGCTACCGCAGGCATCGAGCAACCGCAATCTACAGCAGCAATGGAGGAGGACGGAGATCTGAGGAGGCAGCGCGAGTGTCCAGTACCGAAGCCCGGAGGCTTGGTTGGCCAGATCATGGGGTTTGCGCAGAAGGAAAGGGAGAAGCCCGTGGAGGTTGTGGTGAAGAGTCTGAGGTCGAGAAGTGGCAAGGAGGGTACGCCTTGAAGAGACGATTTGGGGAACCGAATATACGCATGCCATGTGGATTCTTGCTTGATGGCTATCGAGTAGAGGGCTACGTCCACACTCACACCAGCTGACGGATCGCCGCGCCCTCCGGAAACGCCGCCTGATTCGCCGAATCTATCTATCAAAGCAGTGTCAAGCTACCACCCTCCAGGAATCATGCTCGGGCTGTTCAGCAAAGCAGCCTACGAGAAGTCGATGAATGGCGGGTCAGAAGATCCTGCTGATTGCTGTCCACATGGTCAGGTACTATATCGGCGGCCGGAAGGAACATTTCGTACCTCTGACGCGCAAGTACTCAGACGTTCTTCACCTGTAACCAGGTCAGCAGTCGCTCCGGCATGCTCCCACCCGCATCAACAATCCACCGACATCTCGACTTACACCAGTACTGAGCGAGTCCTCCAGCGCATCCTTGAACTGCTCACGAAGCTCTGCCATGTGTTCCGAGGTCACAGTCACAATTTCCCACACATCGTCGTTATTAAGAAAACGAGGCTCGCGCATGATGGCCTGCATCGCAACAGCCAGCCCTCCGAACTTCTGTTCCTGGTTCTGATACATGCGGAAGAACTTCTTGCCGGTGTCTGCCTTGTTATCCTTGAGAAGTTTCTCGAGCTGAGGGATGTTGAAGATGCGCTGCGAGACTCCGTTGGGGTTCTCGTACTACATTCCGAGTGAATGTACTCGTCTGCGGTCCCCGAATATTCATGTTCGAAGTGCAGTGCAGAGGCCGCGACCGCAACGATTTTGATCTTCTAAGTCAGGATCTCCGCTTTGGCGGGTGGTGGTTAGAGTGATGAATCGGCCATTCGAGAGTCGGCCACTGGGGCGTCCGGCGTTCGGATCTCCATCGCAGTGTGATGGTTGATGGTTCGTGGCGATGATTATATACCGACCAAATGGCTTGTCTCTAGTATTGGAAGTGGCATGACTCAAATACATGACTCGAAGATCAGGTAACCACCGAATCAGGCAGGTACAATTTCAAGCATGTGAATGTTCAAGCCTCAGGCAATCATCTCGGCTCCACCTTCCCAATCTCGCGTAAAGTACTTCGCGTCCGAAAACGCGTCTCCAACATCTCAACATTAAACTCCCGTCTCACCACTGTAAACACACACCACCCCCACAATGCCGCCCAAACGCACCCGCACAAACCTACAACAAGCCCGCCACTATCTCTCCGGCGGCGGCGTCCTCCGCGAAGACTCCGACGACGAGCTCGGCCTCGAAGACCACCCGTGGGAATGGATCTACTCCTCCACCAACCCCTCACGCATTGCGGGCGCGCGGATGGGAAAATTCGAAATCCGGCTCGGCGACACGGTGCTGCTCAAAGCGCCTACACGGGGTGAAGCTTGGGTAGCGATACTTTACGGATTTAGTGAAGAAGAAGTTGAGGACGAAGATGGAGAGGTGGAAGTGCAGAAGAAAGCGACGATGATGTGGTTTTCGTCGGAGAAGGAGATCAGGGGGAGGAAGAAGCGGGGAGATGCGTTGGAGAATGAACTTTATATAACGGCGAATTTCGATGAGAATCCGCTTGAGACTATTAATGGGAAGGCTACTGTGCTCTCCCAGGAGGCTTTTGACAGGAGGTTTCCTACGGGTAGAGTGCCGAAGGGGGCGAGGGAGAATGGGAAGGTGTTTGTGTGTCGCCGCGGCGTTAATGTGCGGACGGCTACGTATACGGAGGAGTGGAGGTGGGAGGAGGTGTTTAAAGGGTGGCAGAGTATGGATGGGTTGTTGGAGATGGTTGAGGGGCAGACGGTTAAGACTAGGAAGCGGAAGGCGGGGAAGGCGTATGAAGGGGATGAGTTTGTGGTTGGCGAGGAAGGGGAGGAGGACCCGAAGACGCCGAGGAAGAGGAGGAAGTTGGGTGCGGGCACGCCGACGGAGAGGAAGAAGGGCACGCCGAGGAAGTTCGCTACGCCGACTGGACGTAAGATTGTGACGAAGAAGGCGCTGGAGTTTACACCGCTTGGCACACGAGTGCTATCGCCTGCGCAGATGCAGGCTTCGCCGTATCAGCTCGCGAGGTCTACGCTACACGTTTCTGCGGTGCCGCATGCTCTGCCTTGTCGAGAGTCGGAGTTCGAGATGGTTCATTCGCACCTTGAAGCAGCCATCACTGCAGGTACAGGCGCCTGTATCTACATATCCGGCACTCCTGGTACTGGAAAGACAGCCACCGTCCGCGAAGTCGTCGCTTCGCTGCAAGCAGCTGTGGTAGAGGAGCAGCTGGACGATTTCTACTTTGTCGAGATCAACGGGATGAAAGTCACCGATCCTCACCAGTCGTACTCTCTCCTCTGGGAGGCGCTGAAAGGCGACCGAGTCAGCTCAGCGCATGCGCTGGACTTGTTAGAGCGAGAGTTCAGCACACCCAGCCCTCGACGAGTCCCTTGTGTGGTGCTGATGGACGAGCTAGATCAGCTGGTCACACGTAATCAGGGCGTGATGTACAACTTTTTCAACTGGCCACAGCTACGGCACTCACGGCTTATTGTGCTTGCTGTGGCGAACACGATGGACCTTCCCGAGCGCACTTTGTCGAACAAGATCAGCTCGCGGCTGGGTTTGACTCGCATCACGTTTCCCGGCTACACGCACACGCAGCTCATGGCCATCATTCAGTCCCGTCTCGAGGGTGTTGGCCAAGTGATTGTGGATCCAGATGCTGTTCAATTCGCAAGCAGAAAAGTCGCAGCCGTATCCGGAGATGCTAGACGAGCGCTCGATATGTGTCGTCGTGCAATCGAGATCGCCGAGCAAGAAAGTCTCGCCGACCCAGGTAAGGAAAATCAAACACCGGATACCCCGAGCAAAACGCCTGGCAGGCAGAAGGATGTTGCCTTGACTGGGCCAGGTGCCAAAAAGGGCATAGTGACCATCGCAACCATCAAGCGAGCAATCAACGAAGCCACGTCGACGCCGCTCGCCGCACACTTGCGGTCTCTGCCATTAGCGAGCAAGCTATTCCTCGCCGCTTTACTAGCGCGGCTTAGGCGGACCGGAATCACTGAGTCGACACTCGCGGACGTTGTAGACGAGACGCGACGCATGGGCACGATGTCGCAATCCAAGCAAATCGAAGACTACCTCCTAACCTCGGCCGCCACCCCAACACAAACCCCCGACGATCTTGGCGCAGTAGCCAACACTCCCTCCAAGCGCGGCAAGCCCGCTGCAAAGAAAGAGGTCGACAAAGCGGCTCGCGTCCTAGGTCTAGGTTGCGCAGCCCAGGAGCTCGCAGAAGCCGGGATAGTCGGACTGGAAACCCGCCACGGCGACCGAGTCGGTCGGATCAGACTCGGCGTCAGCGAGGAAGACGTCCGCGCAGCATTACGAGAGGATGATGAAAGCAAAGGGCTGGGGTTCGGTAGCTGAAATAAACGCATGTTCCGCCGGCAAGTGCTCGAGTTCAAGTTTTCCAGATCCATTCGATGTCCGGTAGTTCCTGCTTCGCTACCGGTTTCCAGTCCTTGATCTCCTTGAACGTTGGTACGAGCCAGACCTCTGCACCTTTCGACAAGCAGGAGTCGGGATGTGCGAGCTTCGCTTCTTGTATCTTCGCGTTGACTTCGTCGAGGTTGGCGCGGACGTCTGATTCCGGGAGGTTGGAGCTGGTGTCTCGTCAGCTCTAGCCCTTTAACTCCAATCTGGTGCGGGATGACATACTACAAAAGACTAAGATGAGGTCGCCAGTTCTCCTCCACCCACCTCTCACACGCCTTCTGCCCGCCCTCATCATACAAACATCGCGCATACACCGCCATATCACATAGCGGCCGCGTCTTCTCACACACCAAAACTAACTTCTGAAAGAATATCTCCCCAACATGCAGTTCTCCGATGTTAACTTGCACCTTCGGTCTGGTGATGCGAGGGAAGTCCCAACTCAGCCTTTCGAAAAATTCTGAGGGGGTTTCTGTGGGACGGAGGTTGATTGTGCCGGCGGTTAGTGTGACGTGGGGAGGGAAGCGGGGGGCGATTGTCTTAGGGTAGGCGGTGGGAGCGGTGATGTGGATGGTTTGTTGGAGGGTTGTGTAGAGGGGGGAGGAGGGGAGGGGGACGAGCCAGAGGGAGTGGTGTTCTGAGGCTGTGGAGGGAGGGTTGGACATGGTGTTATGTTGTGGGGTGGAGGGGGTTTTGGAGAGTGCTGGACGGCTTTGGGTTTATATACTCCGTAGATTTCATGATTACCTATGTATGTCCTGATGTTTGCTCGACCCCGGTCAAATTCGAGACGAAGCTTTAGCCACAGGGCGCCCGGAGAAGGCGTCGCGAGGACAACCGTTAGAGACGATCGCCTTGGTGAGCGATCACTTTTCTTTCGCGCAGCACTTTTCACATTTGACATTTGCGACTCTTCGTATGAATTGTGTCTGCCTGGAATAATCTATAAACGAGGATCAGAGATTGAGTTTGCGTGGCTGGCGATTGACAATTTAGAGTTCGGGGGGGCAGGAAAGATCGACGTTGCCAGCCATCTCACACCCAAGCTCGATTAGAAGCCGCTCACTTTGCCAGCTACGTCCTCCATCTTGCCTCACACTTCCATCTGTCGTTAACCGCTGCTCTAGCTACCTACATTCGCTTCCTGCATATCGAAGTATCGCGACCGACACAACACACCGAGCGACCGAGTTCAGAGCTCCGGCATCGAAGTGGGGTAGATCTCGAAGATCAAAAGAGCGGTCGAGACAAGCACTTTCAGCATTCCACACTCGCATACCTCGCCCACGAGGGCTCCACGACCTCACCATGCGCTTCCATCTGGCTCCAGCGCCGCTCCTCCATCTCATCACGACAATCCTCCTCACACCCATCACCACAGCGAACCCAGCGCCAGCACTTTCAGCACAAGCCGGCTTCGACTTCAATGACCTCTACAAGCGATGGGACTGCACCGGTCAACTCTGCGGCTGGAACAACCAGCTCTGCTGTCCGAACGGCGGCTGCTACACCAATGCCCTCCAACAAGCACAATGTACTGGTGGCGGGTACTCAGCTTCTGCCGCGCCTGCGAGTCCCTCAAGTGCAGCTGCTGGGGGAGGATACTGGCAGGCCTACACCACAGTCTACGCAGTCACAAACGCCGAGACCATCACAAGCGTCTACAGCACATACGTCGGCGGCAGCGTATCAGCAGCAGCGTCTAGCTCACCTTCCGGAGCCGCACGATGCAACTACGCCTTAAACGAGTCGCCGTGCGGAGATATCTGCTGCTCAGGCACGCAGTACTGCTTCAAATGGGGCCAATGCGCCGCAGCAGCTGGCTCAGAGACCACAACAACCAAAGCCGGCATCGCTGGCGCACCCATCCGACCGACCTCCTCCGGCGTAACAGTCGTAACAGCAACACAAAGCCCAACAACCACCATCCCCTTCCAAACCCCCGTCGCCACCGGCGCAAACGTCACCATGACCGCCGTCCACTCCAGCAGCGGCGGGCTCTCCGGCGGCGCCATAGCAGGCATCGTCATCGGCGTGCTCGTCGGCCTACTAATCCTCGGGTTGATCTGCTTCTACTGCTGCATCAAAGGCCTCCTCGACGGCTGCCTCGCGCTCTTCGGCCTCGGCGGGCGCAAGAAGCGACGGACAGAAGTGGAAGAGTACGAGCGACACTCTCACCACGCCTCCGGCGGCGGCGGCAGGACGTGGTATGGTGCGAGCAAACCTTCCCGGGTGGAGAAGCGGAAGGAGAGTCATACTGGACGGAATGTGATGGGTGGGTTGGCGGGGCTGGCGGGGCTGTGGGCGGTGCTGGGGTTGAAGAGGAAGCGAAATGAGAGGAGGGGTGATGGGAAGCAGTCTGAGTATTCTTATTCGAGTGATTATTATACTAGTAGCAGTGAGTAACTCCCCGGCCCTTGAGGATTGTGTTGGGGTGGTTTTACTGACGATTTCGAATAGGTAGCGCAAGCTCTGATGATCGGAGGACGAGGTATACTTCTCGTTCGCGGCGATGATCGAGGATGGTGGTGTTTGAGGGGTTATGAAGTGGCAGCTTCACAGCAATTGGGCGTTCTGGGTATGATCACATGCATGGCATGAAGACGAGGCGTTTCATCGATGCAGACGGCGATGCTGGAGCCAGCGCGCTCCTCCTCGACCAGAGTAAGAGACCATGGACACGATGATGTAGATATGCTCCAATGCCAAATCGATACCAACACCACTGCAATCTCATTTCTTGCCCGTTTCGTTTTGTTTGCCACTCCCCGGTTGACTTGACGTGGACTCGTTCGGTTGGCTAGGTGTGATGTAGATCGCAATAGCGGGCAGGGCGATTCCCAGCGCTATCCTGGAGGCGCACATTGGGTGCATGGTCGGGAGAAGTTGGATGGACGTTGTTGATGCTTCAATCCTCTCTCAAATGTTCTTCGACTCGAAGGCAAGGATATCTCCGTCCTATCTCCACTAGCTCAAACCCAATCATCTCAATCCACGAATTTTTGTACAGCTCAGCACTCGACCACCATCTCCCACGCCCACTTCCACCGCAGCCATGGCGAAAACCCGTAAGGCACCACGGCCTAAGCAAGAAGGCCCAAACATGGACGTCGGCTCTTCCAAAAAGCGCATCAGAGATTTCGAGGATGTAGCGAATTCGGACGACGAATTCCACTTGAATCGCGATAAAGTGCTTCTGGACGAGGCGCCGGAGGCGAAGAGGAGGCGGAGGGAGCAGGAGCGGGAGGAGTTTTTGGAGGGGAGTGAGGAGGAGGTGCTTGATATTGATGAGGATGAGGATGAAGATGAGGAGGAAAGCGGGGACGACGATGGGGATGATGGAGGTGTCGGCGCGGGCTCTGAGGGTGATGGGGAGAGTGGTAGGGAGGAAGAGGATGATGAGGAAGGTGTTGGATGGGCTATGGCGAAGGGAGAGATTTACGGGGCAGATGCTATCGAGACGGAGGAGCAGGCGCTTGAGGAAGAGGCGGAGGCTTTAAGATTGCAGAAGAAGCAGTTGGCTGCTATGAGTGCTGCGGATTATGGGTTTGATGAGGGGGATTGGCAAGACGCAAAGGATGAGAAGGAAGATGCTGGGCGAGATGGGACGGTCGTCAAGGAGACCTTGCCGCAGCTTCAGGTGGCTGATGACTTGGGCCCGGTTGAGAGGCTGAAGTTGCTTAAGTCACGGTATCCGGAGTTTGAGCCGTTGGGGAGGGAGTTGCTCGTTATGCAGGCTGTGCAGGGAGGGTTGGTGGAGGAGGGGGAGAAGGCTGGGGAGAGGCCGAACGCGAGGACGAAGCTTAGGGCTGCGAGTGCGTATGTTGGGGCGTTGACGATGTACTTCGCTTTGTTGTCGTCGCCGGCATCGGGAAATGCGAAGGATGTGGTTGCGATGTCTACGGTGCAGCTGCGGAATCATCCTGTTATGGATACGCTGGTTAAGTGTCGGGAGTTGTGGACCCGAGCGAGCGGGTTGGCTGCTGATCCTGAGCTACGGCCTTCTGTCACCACGAACGGCACCTCTACAGGCGCGGATATGGACAACATCGGCATCTCTGCTACAACCACAAAGCGTGTAGAGCAAAAGAAGAGCCGAGCGCAAAAGCACGCCGAGGCGACACAAGCTGCGACTGAAGCCTGCAAAGCTGAGCGCTTGCAAAGAACCGAAGCCGACCTGGCAGATCTGGACACTCTACTCGGACAAAAGCGCGCGAAGCGTAAACGAGCAGACCTCGACGCAGACTCCGACGCCGGCGAAGAAGCTCTCACAGCCCACGAAGCAGCCGAAAAGGCCAAGCGAAAGAAGAGCTTACGCTTCTACACCTCACAAATCGCGCAACGAACCAACAAACGCGGCACAGCCGGCCGCAATGCCGGCGGCGACGACGACATCCCCTACCGTGAACGCCTCCGCGACCGCCAAGCGCGCCTCAACGCGGAAGCAGAGCGACGAGGCCGCGGCACCGCGGAGGCTGGCGCAGACCTCGGCGGCGCAAGCGATGAAGAAGACCATGTCGCTGCGCGCCAGATCCGCGACGAAAACAACGACTACTACGACCTCATCGCCGCGCGCACGGCGAAGAAGAAGGGCGATAAAGCTGCTTTCGCTGAAGCGGCGAGGCAGGCGGCGTTAGTGGGAGGGAAGGTGGTGGAGGAGGAGGTTGTGGGGGCGGATGGGAAGAGGAAGGTTACGTATGCGATTGAGAAGAACAAGGGGCTGACGCCGCATCGGAAGAAGGAGAGTAGGAATCCGCGGGTGAAGAAGCGGAAGAAGTTTGAGGAGAAGAAGAAGAAGTTGGGGAGTATTAAGGCGGTTTACAAGGGTGGGGAGGGGAGGGGCGGGTATGGGGGTGAGTTGACGGGGATTAAGAAGGGGTTGGTCAAGAGTACGAAGTTGTAGGTGTTGTACACTTGTGAGTACTGTGGAAATGATTCGACATGTTCTGCAGCTCACGAAACGATGCTCGTTCATCTACTGCAACGTCCGGCGAGTACGATATAGGGAGTAGGCGGCCGCATTCAAGAGCGCAATGCATTCCAGTCAGCGCGATGTAAGCGCTTCGACTTTCTTGGTATCTTGGTATAGCACTGCCTCCTTCATTCGTGACTGTTGCGAGAACGACGCTTCCCGATCTGACGTCGCTCTTACGTTTGGAGCTGCCTCCCTGCTGCGTGGGAAATAAGCAAGTGTTCATGGCAGTGTTCAATGTTGCAAGTGAAATCATGTGCGACTGCGCCTATTCACCATGACCTGAGCTGCCTACATATACATGTACCTATAAACTTTATTAAACAGAACGGTGCGAGCCTAATTGTTCAAACCAAGAATTTCCTGAAAAAGCGATCGGCATGGATTTCACGGCCAAGTCGACAGCAGACAACAGCATCCCGGCGCCTTCCCTGCTCGTTGAGCAGAATGCTTACCTCACCTTCGCCGTTGTTTTGGCTTTGCTACCGCTGTCGTTGCGTTTCTATTCGGAGTACTTAGCTTACCTCGCTCTCGGTCCGGGAGGGACTTCGTCTTCGTTGCAAGGCTTCCTCAAGGTCAAGGTGCTTGGATTGTTTGCGTTGCGAGATCCGTATACGCCGAGAGCACGGCCAGAGAGCGGCGGGTACCTGGATGTGGGACCACATGGTCTGAAGAAGAGGGAGGGCGAGAGGCCGGTGGTCAGAGGGATTGCGCCGCAGAGGTGAGTTGATCCGAAACGGCAGCGGTATTATAAGCATGTTGAGAGTCGTCGTGGTTCGAGACAATAGTGCCCATGGACGGGTTTATTGGCCATGACGTCCGGTTAAGGCTGCAATCAACATCACATGCAAGCACATGCAAGCCTGGCTAACCTTTGGTGTCCGAGGTCCAGACAGACAACTCAAAAGTCCCCACAGACCATCTACAACCACCTCACGTCAAAGATCGAGCGCATCGCCGACGGAGACGAGTCCTTGAGCGTTGGGACCTCATGCTTCGAAAAACACGGTACCGGGCTCTTCGCGAACCCAAGATCAGAAGCACCCGAGATCGAACCACTTCCGGCGCACACATCGCACAGATGCAGGAACGAGATCGTGCATGTCCATGGTTCGGACGGTTCAATGCATTTGACCCTGCATCCGGCGGACTCCAGGGCAGTGCTTGAGGCCGGCTGGGGAGAGCGGCATCCATTGTCGAGGGGCGGACGATTTGAGCGGTTTGTGCCCGTGGACTTTGTGATGGTCTATGCGCCGAGGGATGAGGAGGAGGTTGAGATGGTTGTGAGAGTTATTTTGGCTGCGAGATGGTTTGTTGGTGGGAAGAAGGGGAAAGTGGAAGCTGAGAGGGGGTGTGTTGGGGAGTTCGATTAGGGAAGAGATGAGGGACTTGCAGGGGATGGATCACAGGATGGTCTGAACAATGCGAGATAGCGAAGCGAGAGACTGGTATGTTTCATCGGCCTGCAGAGGAAGCTCCTACGGTTCCATGGAAGGATCTCTGGGAGACTTCAGTAAATAATGCGAACAGGCGAGGGTCCTCTGGATCGCTCTGCGGCCTTACCGGTGGACCTTTGTATATCTATATATATCGCCGCGACATAAAACATGTGAATGTCAGGCACGTGAAAATAGTTAATGAGTAGGATCGCGTCGAGGTCGTGTGCTCGTTGCCCGCCAGAAGTGAGATCGCGATAGGGCGTCGATGCCCAGGCCACCCTGCAAGCCAAGCGGGAAAAGCACTCCGCAAACGCCACCACACGCCTCCAACAAGGTCTTGGGACTCCAAGGTTTGCTTGACTCGCTTGTCTCGGAGAGCTTAGGAATTGCGTGATCTGACCTTCGTGCTTTATGAACAAATTTTCTGGTGTCATCGCTGGTTCCCTAGAGTGTTGGGGTGATTACAGGCGACGCATATGGCTAACTGCCCATTCGCCGTGCTCACTCTTCAGAACTCGCGGGTCGGAAGAGGTTGAGGTGAAACCTTCCCTCGTGTGAGCGCCAGAGGATCGTGCTTGACCGGCCAACCCAAATGTGGCTTCCGCAGACGGAGTGGAGAGCACCGTCATCCATCGCTCTCCCACCAACCTGAGCAATTCGAAAATGCGAAATTCTGGTAGGTGGGTCGGCGACGGCTGCTGGTCCACCCTGGTCGCACTATCGGCCGGGCTGCAGTCTGCGCGGGACCACCGTCATCAAATCCTCCCGATCCTCAGCAGGGTCTTGCTTTTCTTCACCTCTTGCCTCGCACATGCTGCGTTAGAGTTTCCCAAGCTCCCGCCGCACGCGGTATACAAGATCGACCCTCTGCCCACACTCAGCTTCACTTCGTTCTCGCGTTCCTCTTTCCCAGATTCAACCCTTCTGGCCAGAGCGCATATCGTCAATATCACATACGGTCGTCAATGCTGCAGCAAATCACCGCTTTCGATCCCTACTTTCACTATACCGGCGTCTTCATACGCGCGGTACGTTCCATGAAATGGCGTTAGGCTTGGGCAGCAAGAAGAACGACGATAATGTCGCCTCTTCGAACGGATCCAACGGTAATCACGACGACGAAAAAAACTTCGGACAGGAAGGCTACTACAATGGCTTCCAAGACGGTCACACCGAACCCGGCAATCAATATGGGCTGAAGTTTGGTGGCTCGACGAAGATGAATCGCATCGACAAACCGGTCACCAAGTCCATTTCGGGCAGTATCGCATTCGGTCGCCGCGCATCTGTCGATCAGACCGAAGCTCAGATACCCGATAGCGATGAAGCCGACATCACCATCGGCAAGCAGATGGAGCTGGAAGCTGGAAATGCTATCCAATATCGAACCTGCAGCTGGAAAAAGGTGTGGCCCCCATTTGTCCCGCTGATGTTGAGCCCGAATCCCTTCATTGTAATGCGTGTGGAAGTGATATCTCCTTGAAGCTTTACGACGATCGAGTACCATTCTAGGCAGATTGGATCTAATGGATTTTCCAGACTGCGGCGCTACTCTTCTCTGAGTACATCTGTCTGGCTATCATGTCATTCCCATACTCGTACTCCATCTTGGGGCTGGTACCCGGCATCATCTTGACAGTAGTACAAGCAGGATTTGTCCTGTACACTTCGCTGATCGTCTGGTAAGCTGGGTCACACGACCACTTTTCGACAACATTAAACTAATCACGTGAGCAGGGAATTCTGCCTTCGCCACCCTGAAGTAAAGGATGTATGCGACGTTGGTCAAATGCTCTTGTGGAACAAGCGGTGGGCCTGGTGGTTTACTGGTGTCATGTTCATCCTCAACAACACCTTCATCCAGGGGTTCCATTGCTTGGTCGGCGCAAAGTATCTCAACACCATGACCAACGGTGGCTTGTGCACTATCGGCTTCAGCGCCATCATGGCCGTCATTTCCTGGGTCTGCAGTATGCCACGGACGTTCAGTGCGCTGGCGAAGATCGCGACCATCAGCGCTTTCTTCACCTTCATGTCCGTGCTCCTGGCTGCTATCTTTGCTGGCATCGAAGCCCATCCAGGCGGAGCATCGGCAGACACTGCGTGGCCGAGCAAAGGTCCGATCGAGATCCTGGTGATTCCGCTCGCCGGCACGACCTTCGTGGATGGCATGAACGCGTTCTTGAACATCAGCTACACTTTCATCGGACAGATCACCCTCCCGTCATTCATCGCAGAAATGAAGGAGCCAAAGGACTTCCCGAAGGCTCTCTGGGCTGTCACCATTGCCGAGATCATCGTTTTCTCCCTCATTGGCGGCGTCATCTACGGCTTCACCGGCACAAACTACAACACCGCCCCAGCCTTCGGCTCCCTCGGCAACGAGACCTACCTCAAGGTCTCTTTCTCCTTTATGATCCCGACGCTCATCTTCCTGGGCGTGCTGTACGCTTCCGTGTCCGCCCGTTTCGTCTTCTTCCGCTTGTTCGCCGGCACGAAGCACATGGGCTCGCATACCGTGGTCGGCTGGGCCAGCTGGGCAGGCATCCTCGCCATCCTCTGGATCTTCGCCTTCATCATCGCAGAGGTCATTCCGTTCTTCGCCTACCTTCTGTCGCTCATGAGCGCGCTGTTTGACTCCTTCTTCGGCTGGATCTACTGGGGTATTGCCTACATCCGCATGAGAAGGGCCGACCACGGCGTACAGTTCTGGAAGGTCCGCGGTATTCGGGGCTATCTTGGCTTCGCGCTCAACATCTTCATCATCCTCTTTGGCTTCTTCAATCTGGTCGCTGGGACGTACGCTTCCGTTGATGCGATTGCTGTGGCGTACCAGAATGGTGGCTTCGGTGGGCCGTTCGGGTGCGAAAGCAATGGGCTGTACATCTGGCGCGCGGCGGATGCTACGGCTGCGGTTGCTGCTGCGGCCGCGTCGGCGACGGCGGCGTAAGTGAGGTCGGCGTGCTGATGAAGTAAGAGCGAATGGGTGGAGGAGGCGATGGTGAAAGATCACATGTATTGTACTACTTGTACGCAGAATGGAAAGCAAAAATCAACATTTGGAACACTATCTATCCTCTCTGTCACTTGCAATGTAACGAGGTCCTGCTGTCTCTAATGACTACCAGTGTTTTGGCCTTTGGCACAACGATCGTCCATCGTCCCTATTCCCGACATTCTCCAAGTGCCGTGCTGCAATTCACCCCACCTTGTGACGTCGGTTCCTCTCGAGCTCATATCAGAAATGTCCCACGCTTTTTCCACCCATTTTCTACATGCACACTTCCGTCCTGTATCGACTCACCTCACAATGAATTCCCTAACCAACCTCGTCGACTTCAGTCAGTCGACCTTCTGGCGTAAGTATCCCTTCCATATCGCCGACCAAAACAACACCCACTCACCCCTCATACTTCATAGTCGCCGTCGCCAGCATCCTCTTCAACCCCACCTTCTGGAACTTCGCCGCCCGCAGCGAATACCACAACAAAACCCTCACCAAGCTCGCCGGCGGCAACGCCCTCTACGGCTGCTACGGCCTCGCCGCTACCATCTTCATCCTCGGTATCGTCCGCGATGCCATCTACGAGCGCGCTTTACGCAACCAACCTACCCACCCTTTGCTCTTGGGTTTCGTTCCCAACGCTCTCGCTGCAGCGCTAGTGTTGAGCGGGAATGTGTTGGTGCTGAGTAGTATGTGGGCGCTCGGGATCACGGGGACGTATTTGGGAGATTACTTTGGCATCTTGATGGATGAGATTGTCACGGGCTTTCCATTCAATGTGACGGGGAGTCCAATGTACTGGGGTAGTACGATGAGTTTTGCCGGGACGGCGTTGTGGTTTGGGAAGCCAGCTGGGTTCGTGTTGACGGGGGTGGTGTTTGTGGCGTACTCGATTGCGTTGCGGTTCGAGGATCCATTTACGGCGGAGATCTATAAGAAGAGGGATCGGGAGAACAGCAAGAAGGCGAAGTAGAGGTAGAGTCGGTGGAGGGGATGAATGGTGTTTGATGAAGAAAGAACTGAGGTTCATTCAACATGAGCGTAGGCGCTGGGGTGGGTAAGATACCAAAAACGCGTCGCCTTCTGCTTCCGCATCTTATGCGTTGGATATATACATGACACATATCGTCACAACGATCAAGTTGCTTGATCTGTTATTTACACTCTGATTTCGTCCCGTCTGGCTTATGTGCTTGAGAAGCGGCGTCTTGTTGTCCTTCATAGCGGCATTCTAGGACGAGATGAGTGAGCCCTCATAGCAGCCTCGCCTCCAACTCATGTTCTTCGCCACGCAGTCACTGGCCATTCCTCACCCATCCCGGATCCAACCATATTCCAGCTTCTGTTCTCCCAATCCCTCACCCCAAACACAACCCCATACTCTCCTCCAACATCCCCACCGTCCGATCAAACTCCTTATACGCCTCCCTTCTCCAAACCAACTTATCTGGCGTCGCCCTGTCCACCCATTAGCCCACACTCCCTTTCTCACCCCGACTCACCCCATCATATCCTCTCGATCATCACCGACTTACGCAAAGCTCCTCATAACCTTCCCCCGCTCCCACCACACATGCATCAGTCGCTTCAACAGCACGTGCTCCAACCCCTTCCTCCCCACCGCGCCCTGCAGAAACTGTAAAGTCCGCGCAACACGCACTGCATTGAACTGCTCGGGAGTTCTGTCGCGGAAAGCGGCGCGCAGACGGGATTTTACAACATAGCGCGCAGGTTTAGAGAATTGGACGGCGTGCAAAGCGGTTCGGAGGAGGGAGCGGTATGCGTGGATGAGCTGGAGGGTGGAGGGAGGGGCGGTCATAGGCACATGATTTGTGGATCGAGAAGACTGATAGGCAGATGTGGTATGCGAGGCAAGGTGTTGAAGGTTAGGGTGGTGAGACCCTAAGCGAAAGGTATGAGGTGGCATGTTAGGAATAAGCACGAGTTCATGGTGAGCGCATTGGAGTTCTTTCTGCTGCTTTCTGCATATCTATAACATGTGCAATACTCTCACAGAAGGGTTTTCACAATCCATGAAGCGGCTCACTATCATAAAAGTGACCGACTCGCTCGAACGCAGAATGAAGCAATCCATCGCGCCGCTCTGCTCCTCAATCCTTGCCTTCGCGTTCTCTCATCTGCCTTCGTCGCGTCAATAGACGCCCTACTCAAAGGCACGAATATCAATCGGCACACTACTCCCCCTCCCCGCCCGATACCTCTTCGGCCCACCCACGAAATCTCTCGGCTTCGGCAGTTGATCGTCCCGTTGAAATTTGAAGCGGCCGTCGTCCATCATTAGTCTTTGCCCTGGCCTTCCAGCACCGGGCGCGGACGAGGAGCCGGGTCTATCGCCATTTCCATTTGGCAGACTCGTTTGCGGAGCTAGGGTGTACGCAGAAGCATCTAGAGTCCGCAATGGCGTCGTTTGAGGTGTCGGTAAAGTAGCCGTGGATCCGTGGTTTGCGGAGGTGAAGCCGCCGAGTGACATGCCGCCTGCTGTGGGCATACCGACCATACTCTGGGTTTTGGATGGCGGAGGCGGCGGAGGCGGAGGTGGGGCTTGCGATACAGGTCTTGAAGGTGCCGCTGAGGGTGGAGGTGGCGGAGGAGCTGAACCGGACGTTTCGAACGAGTTATGCTGTGATGGTGGGGGAGGTGGAGGTGGCGGAGGTGCTGCTGCTGGAGAAGAGCCTCGGAAGGCGTTGCGGGCTGCTTGTTCTGCTAGACTTGGTTCTCGAGCAGTGTTGCCATTGGTTTGTGGTGAGGGGGGTGGCGGAGGTAAGCGAGATGTCGTTGGCGGAGGCGCTGGCGGGGCTGGGGGAGGTTTAGGCGCGCCGAATGATGGTGGTGGAGGTGGGGCAGAAGGTGGTACCGGACTTGTGGATGATGGAGGCAAAGGACTTGTTGAACGTGGTGGGAGCGGAGCCGGTATTGATGGAGCTGTAGAAGGTTTTCGCGAAGTCGGAGGTGGCATCGGTGGTTTTTTGCCTATAGGTGGAGGAGGTTTTGGTTTCGAGATAGGTTGGTCCGTTGCGCTAGTTGGTAATGTGGGTCGAAGATTGTTCTTCAGTGCTGCCACGCTTGGTGGGGAGGGCGCTGCTGACGGCGGTCGAGGCGGTATGGCTCCTGGTGGCCGAAGACTTGACACGCCATTGGGCGCTGGCGGAGGTGGTGCTGGTGCCGCCGGCGCAGACGACTTTCGCGAACTCGTTTCGGGATCTGAATCGTAAATGTTGACTCCTCCGGCATTGCTCTTCCGTAGCTTCGGAATTCCTCCTGCGAATAAGCCTCCCAGCTGTGGTGCTGAGTCCGTTGATGCTGCTCCACCACCAGAGCCCTGGTCGCTGTTGCTCCTCGCTCTATTCTGTCCAGCTGGTGCTGGTGGTCGCAAACTCGCTCCTCCTGAGGTTGGTATGGGTGGCGCACCGCCAATTGGAGGTCCAGCACTTGACGAGCTTTTGCTGTTGTCGACTATCGGTGCTGAACGATCATTGACTTGGACTTTCTTGAGTCGCGTGCCCTTTGCGATGTCGCCTAAAAGTGCTCCCTAGTTCCCTAACGTTAGCCTACCATCCTGAAGACACCTGCTATCACACGTCCGACCGTGTATAGCAGCTCCTGATACGACTCACTCTTCCTTGGCCTGACGCGGGTGGCCTTGCTGGTAAACCGCCGGGTGGAGGAGGAGGCGGTGGTGGTGGCCCTGTCTGAAGTCAGCGCCTGTTCTCCAGCTTGATCATTCTGTGTCTTACCTCCTGCTGCTCCAGGCATAGGCGGCGGCGGAGGAGGAGGGGGTGGAGGAGGCATATTGCCTGGTGGTGTTCTCGAGTCTCACGAGCTGAGCCGTTTGTGGTGTTCTCAATCGCTTCTCGTGTGCGCAGAACTTCCAATGCCGTTCTGCGGTATCAATCTGCTTAGTCCAAGGTTGTGAGGGAGATCAAGAGAGTTGTATGGAATGAGTCTGCCCTGAGGTTGATTGATTGCCTGCGATATGGCTGGGCGTTCGTCGTCACTGCACCGCCACACCGTTTGCCGTGATCCGATCTCCGCCAGCTCCACCTCCACGCTGCCAGATTCCACACCTCTGGGACATCACCATCTATTCAACAATGGAAACAATAGTGGAGCGAAGAGGTGCGACGATATGCATACAATGTGTACAGGCGCTCCGACAGCCTGCGAGACGAAGCCCCAATGCACGAATAGCGATACTTCCAGCACTCCAGCAGAGGACAGGACGAAGCTTCACCACTACCACGAATACACAATCCTTCGACAGAGCGAGAAGACGTAAAGATATACAAAGCTGTACTGTCAATCTTCAACCGGATTCGCGAGTCTTATCGCCCTCACGACGGCACTACGCAGCCCAATCGCCCACCCAACAAAACCTCAAAGCCCTCCACGGCCGCGTCGCAGAACTCACCTCCTCCGCTCTGCAACCCCAAGACGGCAAACCACCCTCCGAACAACGCATCCTCTACGTCCTCGAACAACTCGACGCCATCGCCCACAGTCTCCTCGACGTCAAGCCCTCCCTACCCACCAAGGACCTTCCCTCCGAGCAGACCAAGCCCAAAACAAAAGACACAACCGCAACCTCCGCCCTCCTCGGCTCCGTAAACGCCAGGCACTACCCAGCCTACCTCACCCCGACCTCCCTCCTAGCCCTCCTCTCCACCCGCGCCGAAGAGATCCTCCGCGACCCTCCAATCTTCCTCACCCCAGCAATCCTACGCGCCTATGTGGACCTCCAATCCCTGCTCTCCCGCCCAGAAAGCTTCCTAGAAATCTTCACCCTCTACGCCACAAAACCCACCCCCACCCTCTCCGGCACCACGATAACCTACACAGAAGTCGCACCCAGCACAGCCAAATCCGCCATCCCCCCCTCAATCGCCAACGTCGCCCTCAGCGCAGCTGTCAACGCACACGACCTACCGCTGAGCATCTCCATAATCAACACAACCTTCGCCACCCCCTCCCACACGCGCTCCAAACTCCTCCGCCACGCCCTCCTCCCCTCCACCCTCCTCGCGCTCGCCCCCATCTCCGCCTACGCCCTTTCAACCCAATTCGCCGCCTTCCAAACCACCATGTCCACTTCCCACGCCACCGGGATAGCGTTTGCGGGATTCCTGACGTACCTCGGGACTGTTGCTTCGTTAGGCTATGTCGTGGTGACGACGAGTAACGATCAGATGGACCGCGTGACGTGGGCGAAGGGGGTTCCGCTGTGGGAACGGTGGGTGAGGGAGGAGGAACGGGCGGCTTGGGATCGTGTTGCAGGGGCGTGGGGGTTTAGTGAGGTGGAACGGAGGGGGGAGGAG